>OJKZ01000182.1_pt1 | contig 28175 bp, 26 predicted proteins | sample 1596791 | NCBI WGS metagenome assembly OJKZ01 (sample SAMEA3904677, study PRJEB24821) | metagenome | biome: Builtin; feature: hospital; material: surface | place: USA | collected 2013-06-04 | reverse complement strand
GGTTAAACAATTGGTAAGACAACTCCAATATTTCTTCTGCGAAATACTGTCATTTCATCTTTGTTAAACTTGGTAATATTTTTATCTTGAATAAATATATCACCACTTGTTGGTTTATCAACTCCTGCTAATAGATGAAGCAAGGTAGACTTTCCTGACCCGCTATCTCCAATAATGGCGACAAGATCTCCTTTTTCTAGTTCAAAATTCACATTTGATAGAGCGTGTACTTCTACTCCACTATTGTAAGTTTTTGTTAAATCTACTGTTTTTACAATATTCATATTTAGTCCTCCTTATCTTTCTTATATGATATTAGACTTAAGTGACTGGAAGGTGACTAGAAAAAAAGACTGTGCTTTATTTACACAGCCATAATTAAATCAGTTATAAAATCTTAACTCGAAGGCATTTGATTTTTTTCCCTTATGATATAAAAGCTCTCCATTTTGCCTTTCCATGACAGATTTTGCCATAGGAAGTCCAATTCCATAACCTTTTGAATTTGGATCCATCTTGTAAAAACGTTTAAAAACTTTTTCTAACATTTCACGATCCAAACCTTTAGAAAAATCTTTCACAAAAATACTTTTATATAGATTTGTTTCTTTAAGTTGAATTTCTATCTGTCTATCTTCTGTAGCTTCTAGACCATTCTTCATAACATTGAAAAGTGCCTCATAAGTCCATTTCTTATCGCATATAAGATCAAAATCATCTCCATAAAGGGGAATTTTAATAGGATCATTGATAAAATAGTCCTTCAAGTTTCGTATGCTATCATCAATTAAATCTCGAGCCGAAACTCTGTCTCTTGTCATTTCAATTGTGCCAGAATCAATGGCAGCAAGTTTTAATAAAATATCGGATAGATTGTAAAGTCTAAGGAGATTGCCCCTAAGTCTAGATATATATTCTTTTACCGATTCGTCTTCTTCGTCTTCTAATAAGTCAAGTAATAATAGAGATCCAGTTAGAGGAGTTTTTATTTGATGGGCAATGTCTTCCGTATATTCCCTTAAAATTTCTTTATTTTTCTCAGCATTTTCAGCAATCCTCTTGTTTTCTAAAATAATTTTAATAATCTCATCTCTTAATTTTCCAAATTCATCATCTATAATTTCATAATTATCCGAGTTTAAATCCAATGAATGGAGAAGGTTAAATATATTATTAATCTTATCTTCTAGCTCTATTTCTTTTTTCTTTTCAAATTTTATAATAATTAGAAACAGAATTATATTTATTAGTAGAAAGCCTAAAAGTGTTAGAATATCAAATCTTGGGTTTAGATAGACTACAAATAAAGACATCAATAAATTTAGGACTATTATAAGTAAAATTCTTTTATTTTTTCTCATTGTCCCACCTATAACCTATTCCTCTAACTGTTTTAATATGCTCTCCATACACGCCAAGTTTATTTCTAAGTCTTTTTACAGTTACAGTTAGAGTGTTATCGTTTACTTCATAAAAATCATAAACCCATACATAATCTAAAATTTTCTCCCTTAATAGATTTATATTTTGGTTTTCTAAAAGCATTTCCAATATAGCAAACTCTTTTAAGTTAAGGTCTAGATCTATTCCATCTATTGAAGCTTGTTTTGAAATGAGATCTAAAGATAAATTTTCAAAAGTCAGTTCGTCAACCTTTTTTATTTTTCTGCTAAATACATTGTCTATTCTCGCCTTTAAAACAGGGAGAGAAAAAGGTTTTGTAATGTAATCATCTGCTCCTTGAGAAAGACCTTTGATAACATACTTATCTTCGTCTTTTACAGTAAGCATTATTACAGGAAGGTCAGAAAATTCTCTCAGCCACTTTAAAAAATTAAAGCCTGATCCATCTGGGAGATTAGCATCAAGAAGAATTAAATCAAAATCATTAAAATTAAGATTCTCTGTCTGAGAAAGATTGTTATAAATAATAGTTTCAATATTATGCTTGTTTAAGTAAGTTTTAACAGCAAAAGAAATTGTGCTGTCGTCTTCAATCATTAGTATTTTCAATTCTATACTCCAGTACTTCTGATATATCACATTTAAAATAACTACAAATTCTACCAAGTACTTCCATGCTCACATTCTCATCTTGTCCCATTTTAGCTATGGTATGAGGAGTTGTTTGTATGGCTTTTTTAGGTCTAATTTATTCATCTTTTCATCTATTAATTCTTTCCATAATTTATCATAGGAAAATCCCATAACTCACCTCAAATTAATCTTCTACTTTGTACAGTATTTCTATAATATTATACCATGTTTATAAGTGATTTAATCTAAGTACATTAAATAAGTCAATTCTTATAATACATTATATTCTCCGGTACTGGGACTGGGACGGGACTAAAAATTTGAAAACGTCCTATAATTAGGTGGATTTAGTGGTATTAGAAAAAATAGAATCTAGTATTTTGAATGGTTTGGGATATATCGTACGTTTGGAAAAGAAGAATGGGAGTAAACCCTTCTGCAGGGAAGAAAAGCCGACGCGACGAATAGGAGCGTTGGCTTTTCTGATTCGCTGAATGGGAATAATTGAAGAGGATAGGTTTTTAGTGTAGGGGAAAAATTGTTTAAACATTTATAATAAATACAATACTTAATTAAATGAAAAATTCATTTCTCACTTGTATTTTCCCCATACTTTTGGATAAAATAGATATACGTAAAAAGGAGGACATATGTCAAAAAAATTTAGAGTTTTATTATATTATAAATATCAAAATATAGAGGATCCTGAGAAAGTCAGGGATGAACATTTAGCATTCTGCAATGAAGTAGGGCTTAAAGGTCGTATCATTGTAGGTTATGAGGGAATAAATGGTACTGTTTCAGGTACTGTTGAACAGACTGAAAAATATAAAGACTTTCTACATTCATTAGAAGGATTTGAAGATGTTTGGTTTAAGGAAGATGAGGCTGACGGTTTTACACATCCAAGAATGTCTGTGAAATTTCGTAAAGAGATTGTATCATTAAATTTAGAAGATGATTTCTCACCAAATGATACAACTGGGAAATATTTAAATCCTAAGGAATTCAAGGAAGCCATTCTTGATGAGAATACTGTTATTTTAGACACTCGGAATGACTATGAATACGATATGGGACATTTTAAAGGTGCTGTTAGACCAGATATCAAAAATTTCAGAGATCTGCCAGAATGGATTAAGGAAAATGAAGAGATGTTCAAAGATAAAAATGTTGCAATGTACTGTACTGGTGGGGTGCGTTGTGAGAAATTCTCTGGTTGGATGTTAAGAGAAGGTATCTCAGATAATGTTGCACAACTTCATGGTGGAATTGATACATATGGAAAAGATCCAGAAGTAAAAGGCGAACTTTGGGAAGGCAGCATGTATGTATTTGATGAGAGAATCTCCGTGCCAATAAATCATGTTGATCCAACAATTATAGGTCGTGATTATTATGATGGTGAACCATGTGAAAGATATAGAAACTGCGCGAACCCAGAGTGTAATCGACAAATATTTATGAGTGAAGAAAATGAACATAAATATTTACGTAGCTGTAGCGAGCATTGTAGAAAACACCCGAAAAATAGATATGCAATAGAACATAATTTATCTATGGAAGAATGGGAAGAAAGACTTAATGCGATTGGTGAAAGTCTAAAAGAAACCGAAAGAGCATAATTTAATAATAATTGAAGTGCAATTTATGTCTGATAAATCAGATGTGAATGCACTTTTTTTGAATAGATAATTTATCTAAAGAAATCTGAAAAAAGGATTTCTATCGAAAAATACTTGGATCAGAACTTAATGATATGAGGGATAGCATAAATAATATGCGAGATGAAAATGGAGAAGAGCCGTATACTGAAGAAGAATGGTTCCTTTGTAATCCTGATAAAGATTATAATGCTTATGTATATACAGAAAAAGCTCTATCTAAACTTGAAGAATTTCTTGAAACTAATAATTACAAAGATGAATGGATGGTAGCTTGGCATTAGCAAAAATTATGTTACTAAATTTTTATAGATCTTTAAAATTTTAATTCAAATAAATGTAAAGAAAAATTTACAGATATGAGGGGAGATTCAGCGCTTTTAGGTGTGAGTCGACTGAATTTTCTCTGTTCATTCACATCATTTGAAAAAAATCTCCCTTGCTATCACTTATCGCTGTGGTAAACAAGGGAGATTAAATTATATTGTGCACTTTTGGGTTGGATTTGATTGTTATACTGGTTAGATTAGCTACGTAAGCCAATACCACGATCCACTAAATAATATGCTAATGAATACAGTACCGCGATAAAAATGATTAATATGGTAATCGACATTGCTATCGGTACATCGCCTATCCCTAAGAATCCGTATCGGAAACCTGAAATCATATAAACGATTGGATTGATTTTCGAAACTGCTTGCCAAAATGGTGGTAACATTGAAATGGCGTAGAAGACTCCACCTAAATAAGTTAAGGGTTGTAGTACAAACGTTGGCACAATGGAGACATCATCAAAACTTCTAGCAAACACACCATTAATTAAACCTGCTAAAGAAAATAAAATCGCAGTCATTAAAATGGTCATCACTACCACTAACCATGAATGAACATGTAATGGTACAAAGAATAATGACACCGTGGTCACTAACGAAGCGACAATTAAACTCCGTCCAACCCCTCCTAATACAAATCCCCAAATGATAACATGAGTTGGTACAGGAGCTACTAATAATTCTTCAATATTCTTTTGTAATTTTTGAGAGAAGAATGATGAGGAAACATTGGCATAGGAACTGGTAATCGATGACATCATTATCAATCCTGGAACAATAAACTCCATATAACTGAAGCCTCCCATTTCACCAATACGGCCACCAATCATTTTTCCAAAAATTATAAAATAAAGTGAAGTGGTAATGACAGGTGGAACTAATGTTTGAACCCAAATTCGCAAATAACGATTGGTTTCTTTCGTCACTAAACTTTTTAATGCTGTAAAATATAAACTAAACATGTTGATCCTCCGTCTGATGTTTCTCTTCGGTAATTTTCAGAAATAACTCTTCTAAACGATTCGATTTATTTCGCATCGACAGTACCTTTATGCCTTGTTTTGTTAATTGAGTAAAAATATCATTAATCCCTTGATTGCGCTCAACTTCGACTTCCAAAGTTTGGTCACCATCAAATTGATATGCATAGCCTGCTAACTTAGGTTGTTGTTGCGATATATCCAAATCAAAGATAAAAGTTTCATGCTGTAATTTCGATAATAATGCTCTCATACTGGTATTCTCAATTAGTTGGCCTGCTTGGATGATGCCAATATTACGACATAACATCTCGGCTTCTTCAAGATAATGAGTCGTTAAGATAATGGTTGTGCCATTAGCATTTAACTCTTGTAAGAAATGCCACATCCCTCTTCTTAACTCAATATCAACCCCGGCGGTTGGTTCATCTAAAATCAATAGTTTGGGTTCATGCATCAAGGCTCTAGCAATCATCAAACGACGCTTCATTCCTCCTGATAACATGCGCGCTTTTTCATCACGCTTTTCCCATAAATCTGCCTGTTTCAAATATTTTTCACTGCGCTTGTAAGCTTCTGTACGAGGCACGCCATAATATCCTGCTTGATTGACCACAATTTGTTGCACGGTCTCAAATGGATTAAAATTGAACTCTTGTGGAACCAAGCCAATTTGTTGTTTTGCTTTTTCTAACTGAGTATCAATATCATAACCAAATACTTTGACATTCCCAGAAGTTTTATTGACTAGCGAAGTAATTATACCAATCGTCGTCGACTTGCCAGCGCCATTAGGACCTAATAACGCATAAAAATCACCCTCAGAGACTTTTAAGTCAATCCCCTTGAGTGCGTGTACTCCTGTATCATAAACCTTCTTTAAGTCCGATATTTCCAATGCATAAGTCATATATAAGAAATCTCCTTTTATTCATCTGATACTACTTTAACATCTATTTGAACATGGGTACAATGGAATGATTATTATTAATATGAAAAAATAAAATCTAGTATTTTGAACGGTTTGGGATATACTGGACGTTTGGATTAGAAGAATGGAAATAGGCTCCAAATTTCTGTGACCATTGATTTTACTGATTATTCTAAGGGTACGATTGGTTTATGATGCTGTTTTGATACTATAAATAGTGGCTAACCACTCATTTAGCTCACTATAACATGATGATGGGAATTGAAGAATAGCAAACTAGTATGAACAAATTACATGCTTTATTGTGCAAAAATAGCATCACTAACGAAGCTATTATGAAGCTAAAAACTTTGTAAAAAAGAAAAATATGAATATAATCACTTAAAAACGAAGCAAAAAAGATGTTAAAACTTAAATAATAGTAACAAAATAGTTTCGTGTTTTATTGAGTGGGGATACTCGCAAAATTTTCTAAAATGGCTTAATTACAAACTATAGAGAGAATGAAAAATGACTACGGGTACTCAAATGGTACTGCAAGCTAAAAAGAATAATTAAAATAATCGTTCCAAGTGGTTTAAATTTGGACATAATTAGATGGTAATTTGACCTCCTCAAACCGTATTTCGGAATGAGGGGGTCAAATCGATACTTAGTACTATTATTTGGAGAAGTTTTTTTATATCATTAGATATGTAAGGATAGTTTTTCTCGGTGCGATTACTTCGTGTTCCGAATATATTTGGAAATGAAAGGTAGGGTTGATGAATAATTCACATCAACCCTATTTCCTATAAGCCCAGTTAATTATGTTGCTGAGATCGCTTTTATCAATATATAATTAAATTATTGTACGAGATTAGGGCGAAGAAAGGACTCTAAATTGAAACGATTTGAAGATTTTAAAAAATTAGACCAATTAGAAAAAGAACGGGAAAACAAAATTGTAAAAACCAGTCTGTTTGGCATCATCGGTAACGTGTTGCTTGCAATATTAAAAGGTATTGTCGGAATAAAATCAAACTCCATTGCCATATTGGTAGATGCTGTTAATAATTTAGTAGATGGAGGAAGCTCCGTTATTACAATTATAGGTACTAAACTTGCTTCGAAAGAAGCGGATAATAAACATCCTTTTGGATATGGAAGAATTGAATACCTTTCTGCCATGATAATTTCAGTGATCATCTTATATGTAGGGATCACATCGCTAGTCGCGGCAGTTAAAAAAATTCTTAATCCAGTAGAACCTTCCTATAACTTGATAGGTATTGTCATTGTTGCACTCTCTGTGATCGTAAAAATTGTTATGGCTCATAAATTCATCAAAATCGGTGGAGAGGTCAAGTCAGATTCGCTGATCAACTCTGGTGAGGATGCAAGATTAGACGCCTATGTCTCCTTATCTATTCTTTTAGCGGCAGGGATGTATATGTTATTTGATGTATCCCTTGAAGCCTATCTCGGTGCTATAATATCAATTATTATCATAAAATCAGCAATCGATATGTTAAATAAAACCATATCCCAATTGCTTGGAGAGAAGATTGATCCGCATCTTGCGCAAGACGTCATCAAAACCGTAGAAAATGTTCCGGGTGTAGAAGGAGCAAATGCGTTGGTACTCAATAATTATGGTCCTAATAATTGGAATGGTTCGATTGATATCGGTGTACCAGAAACATATACCGCAGAACAATTGGATGAGATTATTCGAGATATCCAATTGGAGGTATACTATCAGTATAAAATAATGCTCACAGCTGTAGGAGTGTATCCGATCAATGCCAGAAATCGTCACATTACAAGTATTAAAGATCAGATCAAAGAAATCGTCTTTTATCACCAATATATCACGGGCATCCACGGCCTATATGTCGACGAATTTGACAAAGAGATTAGATTTGATGTTATTATCAGTCTCGATGCTGAAGATCGGTTAGAAGTCTTGCAAAAAGTTGTTAACGATGTGAGACATCACTTTCCAAACTATAATATAGAAGCCTTTCCAAATGTAGACTATACGGAAACCTATTAACATATTCCAGAAAGTAGGTGCGAACGATGGCCAAACTCAAGCGGATGTTCCCCTTTTTGATGGTTAATGCATTACTTTTCTATTTAGCGCCGTGGGTGATTCAAGATACAGGCAGTGGCATGTTGATGTTGTTAGTCGTATTACCGCTGAGTTGTTTGATTGTCGCTTGGCGATATGGCAGTCGGTATTCATTTGATCTATTATTTCCAATTTTAACAGCTTTGCTATTTATTCCGACGATTTTTATTTTCTATAATTCGAGTGCAATGATTTATATACTGATTTATGGCGGCGTATCAATGATTGGAAATGCCATAGGAGCTGGACTTTCCTACAAAAATAACTAAAATGCCTACCCTACTTTATTTTTAGGCAACCCTAAAAATCTAGCTGTAAGGGGTTCCCTCAACTTAGCAAAAGGTGTATGATGAAGTTAACAATAATATTTAAAGGAGTGGAAATACTATGGCTTGTACAACATTGTTGGTAGGTAAAGGAGCGTCTTACGACGGTTCAACCATTGTCACCCGGTCGGAAGATTCTCCTTCAGGAATTTTTACGGCAAAACGGTTTATCGTGGTGCATCCGGAGGAGCAGCCGCGTCATTATCGCTCGGTGATTTCGGAATGTGAGGTAGAATTACCAGATAACCCGATGCGCTATACTTGCTTACCAAGTAACGATCCAAAAGATGGGATCTGGGGAGCAGCGGGCATTAATGAAGCCAATGTTTCGATGACCGCAACTGAAACGATTACGACGAATCCTCGGGTGCAAGGCATTGACCCTATTCTTAAAAATGACCCTAATGGTCATAAAGAAGGGGGCATTGGTGAGGAAGACTTTGTAACTTTAGTCTTACCTTACATTCATTCGGCACGTGATGGCGTCATCCGTCTTGGTCAATTGCTTGAAGAACATGGAACCTATGAGATGAATGGGATTGCTTTCCAAGACGTTGATGAGATTTGGTGGCTTGAGACGATTGGTGGTCATCATTGGATGGCGCGTCGTGTCCCAGATGATGCTTATGTCGTGATGCCGAACCAATTAGGGATTGATTATTTTGACTTTGAAGATGCTTATGGTGAACAAAAAGACTTTATGTGCAGTAAAGACTTACAAGCTTTAACGGAGCAGTATCATTTAGATTTATCGAACGACGAAGAGGCTGGATTCAATCCTCGCTTAGCCTATGGTTCAAAATCTGATTCTGATCATATCTACAATACACCACGCGCTTGGGCAATGTTACGTCACTTTAACCCACATACGTATGTTTGGGATGGACCGGATGCAGAATATACGCCGGAAGATGATGATCTTCCATGGGCGATGGTCCCAGAATTCAAGATTACAGTGGAAGATATGAAGTATATCTTATCCCACCATTATCAAGGCACTCCGTATGACTGTTATGGTAAATGGGGTGAAGCGGATCGTCGCGGTATGTACCGTCCTATCGGTATTAGTCGTCAAAATGTCACCGCTTTTACTCAAATTCGTCCGTACTTACCTGAAGCAATTCGCAGCGTCCAATGGTTATCATTTGGTTCGAATGCCTTCAATGCGGTAGTACCGTACTATACGAATGTGAATACAACACCGGATTATTTAGCGGATGATTCAACCTTACCGACTACAGATAATTTCTATTGGGCGAATCGGTTGATTGCAGCCCTAAGTGATGCTCACTTCCACACAACCCAGATTCATATCGAACGTTATCAAGATACTGTTCAAAATAAAGGTCAACAAATCCTAGCAGAATTTGATGCGAAGTATTTGGCAGGCGACTACGATGCTAAGGCCACTCAAGCTTTACTCGAAGAAGCCAATGAGGCGATGACTTCGTTCTTAAAAGAACAAACGAATCAAGTCCTTTCGAAAGTCTTACATACAGCAAGCTGCCAAATGAAAAATGGTTATGCCCGCAGTGATAATTAAGCATTAACCTCAATCAAAAAGCCGAGCAATCACAGTGTGTGATTTGCTCGGCTGATTTTGTATTTAAGTAGTTATTATTTAATCGCGAAATGGATTAAGTTAATAATTAAGGCGTATAGAATGTAGAAAATAAGTGGTGCGAATAAAATAATTGAGTACGGATTGAATAGTGCGTTGTTACTTTGTTCTCGATAATGGTTCATTTGTGTTAATACAGCCACAAAGAACATAACAAAGCCATAGAAGATGACGCTCATTGATATAATGCCACCAGTTAAACCAAGGCCTGTTAAGATAATTAAAATAACCGTTGCAGCAACAACTAAGTGTAAGTAACCAGCAACCTCATTTGTTAGACGATTGTAGCTTACTTCAACACGGAATAAATATTTAATAATTAAGTATGCAATTCCGATGGTGACGAAATACATCAAAGCTAAGCTTAACCATAATAATAAAGTCATCTTGAATGGGCTGTGTGCGAAAGAGCTGAGTCCCACGTAATCGTAAAAAGATATACCGCCATGCACTTGCCCAGCAGGGATAACAGTGAATGAACTGATTAAACGGTTAACTGCCACTGTACCTAATATAGCGGTAAATAAACTCAATAGTGCAAAAGTAATATGGCCATAATAGCTTGTTTCTTGATGGTGACCAGGACCGGCATGGACAAGTTTGTCAACAAAGTACTTGAAGTAATTGTTTGCTTCTTTCCAAGATTTTTGAACTTTTTCGTTTTCGCGAATGGTACGGATCGTTGAGTCAGTAGTCTCTTTCATGGCTGCGACGGCAGAGTCGGTGCTTTCCTTCACGGTGTTCATTGCTGAATCTGCACCTTCTTTAACGGCTTTAACAGTCTTATCAAGAGCTTCGGAAGCTTCTTGATGTTGCTTTTCGACTTCTTTTTCTTGGACTTCTTCATCGTTTAAGATAGTTTCAACGTCGGCTGTTTCACGGTCTTCTTCTGTCACAGGGACAGTTTGATCATGACCGCAGAACGTACAGAATTTGGCTGTATCAGCAATTTCTTTGCCACATTTAATACAAGTTTTCATTGTCATTACCCCTTTTCAATCGTAATAATTCCTACCTTTAGTATAGCTCATTTTGATTTGAAATTACAGTCTAAGCCTTTAAATCAGAAAAATTTGAGTACTAAAATTAAATTAAGATTAAAAATATAAAAGAAAACCCTTGATTTATCTCATAATCGGTGTTAGACTAAAAACAATCGATATGGAATCGGCATAAGAAGAGTAGCTTCGGGGAATTCTTGCAGGGAGAAAGTGGTCAGTGTGAACTTTCAGAATCCTGAATGTGAATGGGCTTATGAAAACGAAGGTGAAATTTTCTATTTTGGAAGAGAGTAGCTGGAGGGTGTGCTCACCTTACAGAGCTAGAATATGATTGTATTCGAACGAGATATCTTTAGTGCGCATCGCATAAAGATAATGAGGATGGTACCGCGAAACTCGCTCCTTAATTGGAGGGGGTATTTTTTTATTTATCAGTAGATTTGTCGATAATTATAAGGGGGAATTAAGATGAAAGTCAGACAATTAACGTTAGGTGGCGTATTATTAGCAGTCGGGTTGGTATTACACTTAGTGATGCCACCCATCTTTTTAGGAGTGAAGCCGGATTTCCTTTTAGCGATGATGTTCTTTGCGATTATGTCCAATCGTGACTTAAAGTCGTCTTTAATTATCGGCCTTGTTGCGGGCTTAATGTCTGCTGCGACTACCGGATTTCCAGGAGGCCAGCTACCAAACTTAGTAGATAAAATCATCACCTCATTCGTTATCTATCAATTATGTAAACGAATGGACTTTGAATATTCTACAGCGCGAATAGTACTGATCAATATTATCGGAACACTTTTAAGTGGTGGCATTTTCTTAACGCTGGCATTTGCGCTGACACATCAGCTTCACTTATTGGTGCCAAGTATCCCGGTCGTATTACTGGCAGCCGTTGTGAATACCGGACTGAGTGTCTTTATTTACCATACCTTTGCGACGCGTTCATCATTGCAGCGGGCGACAGGACATTCGTTGTCGAAGTAATGTTGTAGTATTGTTTAAGCACTTTGACCGTCATATTTTTGAGGGGTGTGCTATAATGTTGTTACATCTTAAATGTTATGGAGGCGGCCTATGGACGAACAATCATTTATTATATGGCAAGTGGGACTTGGCTCGATTGAAGATTTTATTGAAATGGCGGGCACGCTCTTTGAGACGACGACCGATGTTTTGTTGCCTGAATATCAAGAACTTTTACGTCGAGAAGATGCCGTAATCTTTGTAGCATATGAGGATCAACGAGCGGTTGGCTTTGCCCAGTGTGAGTTACGTAGCGATTACGTTGAAGGCACGACGACCAGCCCTGTAGGTTATCTGGAAGGGATTTATGTCAAGCCGGAATACCAGAAACAAGGTATCGCCAAGCAATTGTTGGTTCAATGCGAGAATTGGGCTCGTCAAATGGGTTGCCAAGAATTCGGTAGTGACTGTACGCTAGATAACGAAGCGAGCTATCATTTTCACTTGGCAGAAGGATTCCAAGAAGTGAATCGCTTAATTACTTTTACGAAAAAATTATAATGTATGGTGTGAAGTTCAAAGGACTTTTCTTTTTTGGAGAGGTCTTTTTTTAGTGGATTAGTGCATCAAGCTTCTTCTTTGACATTCCATTACAAAACATCTAAAATAGCTTAATTGACAAAAATTATTACAATAGAAAGGATTGATTCAATGTTAAAAATATGGCGCAAGATGAATGGCAAGCGCGTTGCGATTATCTTGGCATTAATATTATTTGAAGCGTTAATGTTCTTGCTGTTTCCAACTTTAGCCGCTGAGATTCTGAACGTCAGCTCACTGAACCAAGATCAAGCGATGGTCCAACGAATTGGATTCTTTATGATGAGTGCGAACGTAGTGGCATTGATCTTAGCAATCATTAGTACTTATTTATCAGCGCGAGAGTCACAAAATTTAGGGCATCAGCTTCGCATGGAGATTTTTAAGCAAGTGATGTCTTTTTCGCGGGATAATATTTCAGAGTTCGGTACTTCTACGCTACTTACGCGTACGACCAATGATATTATGCAAATTCAATTTATGACGATGATTTCACTTCGTTTGGCAGTGATTAGCCCGATTATCATGATTGTCTCTGCCGTCTTCGCGTATCGGCAAGAACCGCAGTTGGCGTGGATTTTTGCGATTACTTTACCGCTAATTATTATGGGCTTGTATTTTATTTTCCGTAATGCTAATCCAATCTTTCGCAAGATGCAACGATTAATTGACCAATTGAATAAAGTATTCCGTGAAGGATTAACTGGGACTCGGGTCATTCGTGCGTTTAATACGCAAGAATTCGAAGAAAAGCGCTTTGACGAAGCGAATGTAACCTATCGTGACAATGCGATTCGTGCTTTTAATATTATTAACTTTATGTTTCCAGTGATGATTGCTATTATCGGGATTTCGAATACTTTGATTTTCACGAATGGTTCACGCTATATTGCTGCAGGCCATATGCAAGTTGGAAGCTTAATTGCGTTCGTACAATATTCCGTTCAATTACTGTTCAGCGTACTGCAGTTCTCAATGTTACTCTTCTTCTTACCGCGGGCACAAGTTGCGGCAGAACGTATTAATCAAGTGATTGAGACAGAATCTTCCATTCAAGATCCGATCGAACCTGTATCGCTTTCAGGACGTCCACTGAGCTTGCAGTATCAAGATGTCGACTTTGGCTTCGAAGGATCAGAGCGCGATACGCTGATCGATATTAATTTTGAAGCTCATCCAGGCGATACCGTCGCAATTATTGGTGGGACTGGATCGGGTAAATCAACCATTGTGAATTTACTAATTCGATTACACGATGTGACTTCCGGTCAAATATTACTGAGTGGGGTCGATATTCGCGATATCACTCAACGTGAACTACGCAGCCGAATCGGCTATGCACCACAGAAAGCGGTTCTCTTCGCTGGAACCATTCGTTCGAACTTGCTTTATGGAAAGCCAAATGCAACCGACCGAGAGCTATGGGATGCACTTGAGATTGCACAAGCTGACTTTGTCCGAGACTTACCACACGGATTAGATTCACGAGTGGAACAAGGTGGGGTTAACTTCTCAGGAGGTCAAAAGCAACGACTCAGTATTGCGCGTGCAATTGTGAGCCAACCCGATATTTATGTTTTCGATGACTCGTTCTCAGCACTGGACTTTAAGACGGATGCGAAGCTCCGTCAAGCTTTACGTCCGATTACGCGAGAAGCGATTACCATTATTATTGCTCAACGAGTCAATACGGTAATCGACGCCGATACGATTTTAGTGTTAGACAACGGACGCGTTGTAGGTCAAGGTACGCATGAGGAGCTTAAAGTAACGAATGAAGTGTATCAAGATATTATTGATTCTCAAATGAGAGGAGAGGATATCTAATGCAGAACAAAGTAAAACCAACTGATTTATTTAAAACGCTGAGAAAGCTGATTCGCTTTATGGGGAAACGAGCCTGGCTATTATTGCTGACCATTTCAATAGCGGGTCTATGGGCTTTCTTCCAATCCCGTATGCCGAGGATGATGGGGAATATTACCAATATTATCTTCGACGGTGTTAAGCAAGGGATGACGGATGGACAGTTTCCGATTGATTTTGAGGCGGTGCTCCATGCGAGTTTGGTGCTTGCGGGGACGTATGCATTGATGTCGGTCTCACGTTATTTTATGCACTATGCAACAACCCAAGTCGCACAAAATACAGTCTATAAGTTGCGTTATGAAGTGAAAGCGAAGATGAGTCGCTTGCCAATTGAGTTTTTCGATCAAAATAGTAAAGGAGACATTCTCTCACGGACGATTAACGATATTGACCAAGTTTCTAACGCACTCGGCCAATCGATTAACCAGATTTCGATGAGCTTGGCACAATTAACCGCTGTATCTATTTCAATGTTAACGCTCAGTGGACCGTTAGCGCTAATTGTAGTGGCGATGGCCCCCGTGATTCTAATTATTATTGCAGTCATTGCACCGCGCGCACAGCGACAATTTGGCAAGCGTCAGCGCGATTTAGGGAAAGTCAATGACTATGCGGAAGAACGTTACGCTGGACAAGAAATCGTGCGCGTCTACCATCAAGAAGCGCAAGAGATTGCCGCCTTCGAAGAGCACAGTCAACGATTGAACGAATCATCGTGGCGTGCTGAATTTTATTCAGGGCTGATGAATCCACTTGTTTTAACCGCCAAGGATACGGCTTATATTACCGTTGCTTTTGTCGGTGGCATGCGAATTATTGCCGGACTTGAGACGATTGGGACGGTCCAAGCCTTCTTGCAATACGTTAATATGTTTAGTAATCCGTTCCATATGTTAGCGCAATTAGCCAATACCATTCAGATGACTGTGGCTTCGCTCGATCGTGTCTTTGAGATTTTGGATCATCCAGAAGTGGCTAATCCTGAAGGCCGTGACGATGAAGTAACGGATGCGATTGTGAAGTTCGACCATGTGCGTTTCGGCTATCTACCGGATAAAGTTATCTTAAAAGATTTCAGTCTAGAAGTTGAACCGGGTTCGATGGTGGCGATCGTCGGACCGACCGGTGCTGGGAAATCAACCTTGATTAACTTGCTAGAACGTTACTATGACGTCAATGATGGGGCGATTTACTTCCAAGGAACAGATATCCGCAATCTTTCGCGCAACAAGTTGCGTGAACATTTCTCTATCGTACCGCAAGATCCATGGTTATTTAGTGGAACGATCTGGGATAATATTCGCTACGGTTCAGAAGGTCGCAGCGATGAAGAAATCTTGCAAGCGGCGAAATCAGCGCACGTCGATGATTTTGTCCAAACCTTGCCGGACGGTTATCAGACTGTTCTCTCTGAAGAAGCGACCAATATTTCTAACGGTCAGCGCCAACTGATTACGATTGCGCGTGCATTCTTGCGCGATCCGGACGTAATTATATTAGATGAAGCGACATCCAGTGTGGATACACGGACGGAAGTCATGATCCAACATGCGATGCGTAATATCTTAGAAGGACGGACGAGCTTTGTTATCGCACACCGTCTTTCAACGATTCGCGACGCCGATACTATTATTGTGATGGATCAAGGTGATGTCGTAGAACACGGTAACCACGACGAACTGATGGCACAAGGCGGCTTCTACGCTAATTTGTATCAAGCCCAGTTCCAATAGTCGGGGTCGTGTGATTTTAGATAGATTTTTAGAGGGAGTCAAGCCGTTGTGCGCTTGACTCTTTTTTTGAGGGAAAATATTGGGTGGTATAGGGTGGGCAGGCTGGACAGAGGATACGAGAATGTTGTCCCGGTTCTCTCAAGCTTCGCCGGTGAATATGAGAATGGCGTCTCGGTTCTCTTAAACTTTGCTGGGAATTGGTAGAACGGTGTTTCGGTTCTCCCAAACTTTGCTGGGAATTGGTAGAATGGTTTATCGGTTCTCCCAAACTTCGTTGAAAATTAGTAGAACGATGTCTTGGTTCTACAAATCTTTGTCCGAGAATAGGAGAATCGCATCCTGGTTCTCCCAAACTTCGCCGGGGAATACGAGAATCGCACTCCGGTTGTCCTAATCTCCGCTCCAGCTCTCGCACACCACATTTCCATGCACAGTTTTTTGAGCGTCCACCGATACGGCATTTCCCAATTGTGATATGATTAAGGTAAGAGGAGGGAATACAATGAACCGACAAAAGATTGAAACGATTTATCTAGCAGGGGGCTGCTTTTGGGGTGTAGAAGGCTACTATCAGCAGTTACCAGGTGTCTTAGAGACGGAGGTGGGTTATGCGAATGGCCAGACTGAGACGACCACCTACCAACAATTGAAAGAAACGGACCACGTTGAAGCACTTAAGCTAACTTACGATGCGAACGTGATTTCACTAGAAGAGCTATTGTTGCATCTATACCGTATTATTGATCCGACCAGTGTGAACCAACAAGGCAATGACCGTGGACGCCAGTATCGAACTGGGGTTTATTCAACCGATGAAGCAACTGTCCAACGTGTTCAACGTTCACTCGATCAACTCCAACGCCAATACGATCAGCCGATTGCCGTTGAGAATGAGATGCTAGCCAATTGGGTAGATGCTGAAGACTATCATCAAGATTATTTAACGAAAAATCCGAATGGCTACTGCCATATTAACTTGGCCTTAGCGCGTCAACCTCTCGCAAAATCAGGTGACTATCCGAAACCATCAGACGAAGAACTACAGGCCAACTTATCACCTGAAGCTTATCGTGTGACGCAACAATCTGGTACCGAGCGCCCTCACAGTCACCCATATGATCAAAATAATGATGCAGGGATTTATGTCGATATCGTAACCGGCGAACCGCTATTTAGTTCACGCGATAAATACGATGCTGGTTGTGGTTGGCCGTCCTTTACGAAGCCGATCGTTACACCGAGTGTGAATTATCTTGATGATTCTTCACACGGTATGCGCCGAGTTGAAGTTCGCTCGCAACAAGGTGACTCTCACTTAGGGCACGTCTTTACCGATGGCCCTGTAGAACAAGGTGGCTTGCGCTACTGTATTAATGGGGCAGCGTTACGCTTTATCCCCGTCGAAGAGATGGAAGCGGAAGGATACGGAGAATATATTCCGTTCATCTAGCTGACCCTATCGAATCAATAGACTGAACAAATTAACGTAACCGATTGAAAAAGGAGACGATGGAATGAATAATGAAGCGCTCGAACGCATCCGTAAAATGGAAGCCATGCTAAGCCGCCAACAAGCCTTTATGGACGAGCTCGCTCCTGTGATTGAAAAATTAGAAGCACAAATACCGGAGTATCAACAACTCAGTCAATATTATGGAAGCCAAGATTACCTTGATGACCTCGATTTTTCGGAATCAGCGGACTTTCCAGCCGATGAACCGCATGGCGTCTTATCTGAAGATTTGACTTATAATCTATTAGGAGAATACTATCAACTTGCGGTGCAGATGGTGGATATGGCAGCGCAAATTTTGAAAAATTAGTCGAATCAAAAAAATCATCCTCTTGCAAACAAGAACATTTGTTCGTATAATGGAACAAAGGAGATGCAAGTAATGGATGAACAAGTATACCGAGACCGTGGTATGATGAAGTGGCAGGGATTGATTTTGTCCGAGCATCGTGAAGTGCTGGACCAATTGATTGCAGAGCATACTCGCGAGTATATCGCTCCCATTCAAATGGAGCCAGAGGAGATTCAAGCGCGACTCCACTGCGCGTATCATGAAGGCTACCGTGTTTGGTTAGCGTTGAATCAAGTAGACTTAAATGGAATTTATCGTGAAATGGAAGGACGCATTCAAGGGTATTTCGATCATCAAGTGGTGATTGATCAACAGTGCATCCCATTGGATGAGATTCGTGCGATTGAATTTGTCGAGCGCTTGAAGTTTTGGCAAGTCGAATAATTTAATCGAGACCTAGCATCTTGTATGTTAGGTCTATTTATATTGTATTCGAGTGACCGCCTGGCGATCTGAGCATATTAATCTGATTGAACATGGTATAATAGAGCTAATCATTCAGCATCTTGTTAATAGAAAGAGAGACTACCATGACACAACCTTTACATAAAAATCAAATTCTAGCCGGCACGGTTGCCGACCTTACTTCACAAGGAGAAGGGGTCGTTAAAATCGACCATTATCCAATCTTTGTTCCAGAAGCGTTACCCGAAGAAGAAATTCGTTTCAAAGTCATTAAAGTCGGGAAGAAATTTGGCTTCGGTAAATTATTAGAAATCCTACAACCAAGCCCTGAACGTGTTCCGATTAAGGACCCGAGTGGGCATTTAGTCGGAACGATGACGCTGCAACACTTAAGTTATCCAGGACAGCTTAATTATAAGCGCAAATTAGTTAAGGATGTCTTCCAACGCATTGGCGGACAACTGGATGCAGAGGTCCGACCAGTATTAGGAATGGACAACCCTTGGGAGTACCGCAACAAAGCACAAATTCCGGTGCGAGAGATCGATGGACAACTAGAGACCGGCTTCTTCCGTCGCAATAGTCATGATTTGATTGCGGTTGAACATTATTATATTCAACACCCTGAGATTGATCAGACCATTGTGACGCTACGCAATATTTTACGTGAGCTAAAGATTGCTCCTTATAACGAGGTACAACACACTGGAGTTGTCCGTCATTTAATCGTTAAGCGTGGCCACTATACCGAAGAGATGATGGTTGTAATTGTAACCAATACGCGAGAATTACCTCAAAAAGATGAATTGGTAGCGAAAATTACCGAACAGCTGGCACAAGTCGTCTCAGTGGTGCAAAACATTCAATCTCAACGTACCAATGCAATTATGGGCGACGAAACTCATCTGCTATGGGGTCAACCGTACTATACCGACCAGATGTTAGACTTGACCTTTAAGATTTCCGCCCGTTCATTTTATCAAGTGAATACTTTGCAGGCTGAGCGACTGTATCAGGAGGCGATTGACGCGGCACAACTGACAGGTACAGAGACCGTTCTCGACGCCTATTGCGGAATCGGAACCATTACGCTAGCTCTAGCCCGCCATGCCAAACAAGTCTATGGGATGGAGATTGTTCCTGAAGCCATTGAAATGGCCCGGGAGAATGCCCAGCTGAATCAATTATCCAATGCGACGTTTGAAGCAGGAAGTGCCGATCATTGGATTCGCCGGTGGCAAGACGAAGGTCTTCACTTTGATGTGATGGTTGTCGACCCACCACGTAAAGGACTGGATGCGGACTTTATTCAGACAATGATTGAACTCTCACCAGATCGCATCGTCTATGTCAGTTGCAACCCAGCCACCCAAGCACGTGACGTCAAGCTATTATGCGAAGCTGGCTACCAATTGAAGTACGTCCAACCCGTCGATTTATTCCCGCAGACAGTGCATGTTGAATGTGTAGTATTGATGCAAAAGGTAAAAGAGTAGAATGTTGTTATATCAGCTTTTTGAATGTGTGAGTCATATTCAGGAAGCTGATTTTTAGTATAATGAGTGTGAATAGCGATTGAAATTGGGATTTAATACCCAAAGTTAAGAACGAGTCTAGAGAAACGGGTCAATAAATAGGGAAATTTTTAGATTAATCTTATCGGTAGGTGAAAGAATGGAACGTTTAATTAATGAACTTAAAGAAGACCACGAGCTTCTGAACAGAATATGTGATCACTTCAATATCAATAATAATTCAACGCTTCAATTTATAGATTCTAGTCACTCCCTTGATGATATTCGATTAAATATATTTATCGATAATGATTGGGTTGTTAAGATCAATTCAAAAAATAATATAAATGAAGCAAGCTTTAATGAATTAAATCAAGTGATTCTAAATTATAGGAGCAGTGGGATCTATGCTCCCAAAAATAGAAAATCAATTAATGGCACATATTTATATGAATTTAAATACAGTGGGAAAAATTTGATTGCCTATGTTGAAGAGTATGCTCCTTATCCAGTTTGTAAAGATGGAGAATTTACAGATAAGATAAAACTCGAGGCATTAATCGCAACAGCGGATTATATGCAGAAATATAATCAAAAAGACTTAATGAGTCGTTATAGTATGTGGTCTATTATCGAATTGCCTGTACTCAATGAAGGGATTGATGAGAAAGAAGAGAATTTTCAATTACTTGTTAGTGCCCTTAGAACCATTAATGAATTTGAACTGGTTAAACAATTGGATTCGATAAATCGATTGTGTAGAGATCGAATTCATTCGGTATTTTCTAAGCTCAGAAAATGTTCGATACAAGGAGATTTAAATGCATCTAATATTCTAGTTGATCGAGGTCATTTTGTAGGATTAATTGACTTTAACATGGCAGGAACTGAAGTCAATATCAATAATATATTGAATGAAACACGTTTCGATTTGAAGATGGAACACTTTGAGGAGTTTTCAAGTAAAGAGATTTTTGAATTAATGACGAATTACCGTAAATCAATCTTAGACAAAATGTTTGAATGTTATACCTTGGATGCAATTGAATTGAGTGTGTGGCATGATTATCGAAAAATTATTGATCTCTTTTTATGGCCCAGTGTTGCTCTTTGGACAAAGATGATGGAAGAGAATAAGTATGTAGAAAAAATTATCGAATTGATTCGATTAATCATGAAGTAATAAGTCTAAATAGAAAAATCAATCAGTCGTGTACAGATTCTATATTATTTATAAAGCCACATTGTTATTTAATTCAACAGTTCGTGTTTGAGTTATGCGGTCTTTAGCCTAACCAAACCCTAATACGTGAGATGTGTCTGCGATTATATTACAATAGGAATATATAGTTTGAAGCTGAGTATTATTTCTAAAAGGAGATGTATTATGGGATTATTAGTAGACGGTGTTTGGAAAGACCAATGGTATGATACAAAATCAACGGGTGGTCGTTTTGTACGTAAAGATTCACAATTCAGAAATTGGATTACAATAGATGGTTCACCAGGTCCGACTGGTGAAGGTGGCTTTAAAGCGGAAGCTGGACGCTACCATCTATACGTCTCACTGGCTTGTCCATGGGCTAGTCGCACTTTAATGATGCGTAAATTAAAAGGTTTAGAAGATATAATTTCAATCTCTATCGTAAACCCAATCATGTTAGAAAACGGTTGGACATTTGCACCAGACCAAGGTGTAATTCCTGATCCAATCTTGAACGCTGATTTTTTACACCAAGTCTATACCTGTGCTGACTCTGAGTACACTGGTCGAGTAACTGTTCCTGTTTTATATGACAAGAAAAAAGATACCATCGTCAACAACGAATCATCTGAAATTATGTTGATGTTAAACTCAGCCTTTGATGAAATTGGTGCTAAAGAAGGCAACTACTATCCAGAAGAATTGCGTGACCAAATTAAAGAAATGGATGACTTTGTATATCCCAACATCAACAACGGTGTTTATAAAGCTGGTTTTGCGACAGATCAAGCAGTTTATGAAGAAGAAGTTGGTCATGTATTCGATGCCCTAAAGAAATTAGACAGCATTTTAGCTGATAACAAGTTCTTACTAGGCGACAAATTTACTACTTCTGATATTCGCTTATTCCCGACTTTAATACGTTTCGAGCATGTTTACTATGGTCACTTCAAGTGCAATATTAAACATTTAACTGATTTTGAAAATGTATGGCGTTATACACGTGAAATCTACAATATGCCAGGTATTTCTGACACAGTTGATTTCTATCACATCCAACACCATTACTACGGAAGCCACCCAACAATCAACCCGAACGGTATTATTCCAGCAGGTCCTGCAATTAGCTTAGACATTTAGATATAGATAATCACCTGGAGAACGTGTTTCTACAGGTGATTTTTTGTCTAGGTGCGCCCAGCATGGGCGTTAACTTGGCGGTTCAAGCACGCTGAAAGAATTGTTAGTCGTTAGGTCTAGGTCTAGGGCATCAGAAGTTTCAGTATGTGTAACATATGTTTGACAATTCTATAAATGATGTTTGACGCTAGATATGTTGTTTGTTTCGTGAAAGATGTTGCTTGTCAAAAGAGAAGAGGTCTTGAACATGCATGATAAAACGAAAACATTGAAAAAGGGCTCAATCTGGAAAAAGGTACTTATTGGACTCGCTATAGTGATGATGGTATTAGTAATGGCATTAGCATTTTTTTCAGTCTTTATCTATCGGGAGAATATTCCAGGACGACAAGAAGGTTTTGCGCCCTTAATGTTAGCAGTAGAGGATTTTGACGGATTACAACGAACGGAAATGCCTTTTGATTCTAATGAAGAACAAAAACTCATGGGGTATTTATATCAAAAAGGTACGAATCAAAAAGGGGTCATTGTCTTAGCCCATGGCTTTGGTGACGGCGGACATAATTCTTACATGGATTTAGCCGATTATTTTGCGACGAATGGTTATTATGTATTTACTTGTGATGCGACTGGAACTGATCAGAGTGAAGGGGAAGGTATAGGTGGTTTCCCACAAGGAACTATTGACTTGGATTATGCGATTCGTTTTGTTAAAACTCAAGACCAGTTGAAGGACTTGCCACTCATGCTATTTGGCCACAGTTGGGGTGGTTATAGTGCGGGCAATGTCTTAAATTTTCAACCCGATGTTCAAGCGGTCATTACGGTAGCGGCATTTAATCAATCTTCGGATAATTTTGAAGTGGTTGGCCGGCAAGAAGCTGGCGACGGTATTGAAGTGATGATGCCATTTGTTAATCTATATGAACGCATTAAATTTGGAGATTATGCCACTAAGACGGCTTTAGAAGGTTTTAGCAATATGAATGCCAAGATTATGATTGTGCAAAGTCAAGATAATGAAGTGGTACCGATGCCTTATGGATATAATCTGTTTTATGAGCAGTATAGTAAAGATAATCGTTTTCAATTTGAGCTTTATGAAGATCGAGGTCATAATCACCTATTCAGAGATGAGACTTATATCAATGAGTTTTTAGACGGCATGAACACTTACGTCAATTCATACTCGTTTAATGATGATGAAACAGGCGAAGCATTACGTGATGAAGCGAAAACAAGCTATATCCTAGAACATCTTAACCTCGAGAAATGGAGTCATTCATTGGAAGAGTCTATTGTGAAAAAGTTTGTAGAGTTCTATGATTCGGCTTTGTAGTTAGAAAGGATAAAGTGAACAAAAAAGCTCAAAAAATGAAAAAATCCGACCAAAATGGAATTATATTCCAGATTGGCCGGTTTTTGCTTGAAAATAACTGTTTTTTCGACTAAAATGGAATTGAATTTCAGATTGGACGTAAAAAATATATAACATGAGGTGAGAGTATGGTATACATTAAACGAACAGCCGAAAAAGTAATAGAAAAAATCGTGTCAACATTTAAAATCGCATTAGTGACAGGACCGCGTCAAGTAGGGAAGTCGACATTATTAAAAGAGTTGTATGGAGCAGAATATGAATATGTAACTTTTGATGATATAAATGAGTTACATTTAGCAACAAGTGATCCCAAATTGTTTTTCATCAATCATCCAGGAAAATTGATTATTGATGAAGTACAGTTGTGTCCTGAAATCTTTTCAGAATTAAAACGAATTGTCGATTCAACGGATGAGGTCGGACAATTTATCTTAACAGGGTCACAGACATTTGCATTAATGCAAAATGTCAGTGAAAGTCTAGCTGGTAGAGTCGGAATAATGGAATTAAAGCCACTATCAACCCAGGAAATTATAGGACATAGTCAAACTAATGCATTCGTTCCCTCTACGACGTTAATACACGATTCGCATTCTGAGTTAAATTACTCACAACTATGGGAAATTATTCATCGTGGTTCTTTACCAGAACTTTATCGCAGACCAGAGATGGATTGGGAAATGTATTACTCGAGTTACTTGACTACCTTCATTCAAAGAGATGTTAGACAATTGACAGCTATTCAAGATTTAAATCTTTTTAATCGATTTATTTCAATTTTAGCTGCAAGAACCAGTCAAGAAGTGAATTATGCAAATATAGCACAAGAAGTAGGAGTGGATCAAAAGACGGTAAAAGCTTGGATTGGTATCTTGGAAGCAAGTGGAATGATATATATTATTCCAACCTTTTCCAACAATCAATTAAAGCGCGTTACAAAAGCACCTGTTTTGTATTTTTTTGATACTGGATTAGTTGCATATTTAGGAAGATGGACCACAGCCAAGACGCTCCAGAATGGCGCTTTTGCTGGAGCGATATTAGAAAACTATTGTGTATCCGAAATCATCAAATCTTATAGTAATCAAGGGAGCAGTCATTATCCTATTTATTTTTATCGCGACAAAGATAAAAAAGAAATCGATTTAATTATTGAAGACGCTGGAGTTTTATATCCAATTGAAATCAAGCATACAGCAAGTCCAAATGTGAAAATGACCAAGCATATGTCGATTTTAGACAAAGCAGAAGGTTACGAAGTGGGCTTAAAAACCATTTTGGCACAAGTAGAGCGAAACTATTTATTGGCAGAAGATACACTCGTATATTCTATAAAAGAATTATAATGCTGATACATCTCAAAACGTCCTTTAGTATGGTTTAGTCACTGCATTAATAACGTTTTGAGATTTTTTTCTATATCGTACGCCTGCCGGAATCGTCGAATTAGGTGCAGGTGCAGTCAATAATCTTTCAAACTTCACATAAACTTTCGGCTTATGAATTTAGCTCACCTGTTTTTATGATTAAGTATGGTGCTACTGATGTTTCGAAACCATAAAGTTGTTTTCCTTCTAACTGCAACTATCAGCTTCATATAAAACAATCTATTTTGGTGGATTGTTATTGGTGAACAATTTTAATCAAAAGGATTTGGAAGAAAAGCACTAATAGCTGTTGAAAAGTACGTACATACTCAAGAAGAATATGAAAAGATCGTATCTGATTATGTGGTAGGAAATGAAGCCATGAAGTATTTATTAGAAACAGAAGGCTACACAGAAACTGGTAAGCAGGAAGCGTGGAATGAGGTCATAATGACTAAAGAGTAAAAAAGTAGAATCGCCTAATTCCCTCAACAAACTCTTCAAAAGTAACTTTCTTTTTTGGTAACATATCAACTACTACTAGTTATTTATTCAATTAAAACAGCACAACGGATGCGTTGTGCTAGAAAAACTAGTTTAGACTCATCTTTCTCTTTCGAGTTGGATTTAGCACCTTACCTATCGTAGGTTGCTGCAGCTTCATTGGGCCAATTCCCTCTGATGACTTTAAATAAGTTGTGGTTTTTAATTGTAATAGGATGGGAGCATAATAATTAGATGATTACTAGCAAATAGATGATGAAATAGAACATCTATGTTAAAATATAGTTAATAAATAGAAACGAGAGGTATAAAGACATGGAGTTATCGATTAACTAATTCTCTAGACTAAATTTCTCTTCCTAAATCAAGGGAGAAGTATGCAGTCAGACCGTTAGTTGATAGCTAGCCATGTCTTTTTGTGTGCTTATTTTTAGTCTAGCTTTTTGTTTAAGATGAAAAGGAGGCTAATTTAATGCAAGCAATTAAATTAAATAATATAAAAAAAGAAATTGCAGATCGTGTTTTATTTGAAATAGACTCATTGATAATTAAGAAAACAGATCGCATCGGGATTGTAGGCAGAAATGGTTCAGGAAAATCAACCCTTTTAAAAATGATAGCGGCTGAAGACAATGATTTTCATGGAGAGATAGACATTCACGGCAGAGAGGCATACGTTCCCCAGTTAAAAGAAACTTCCACCATGTCTGGTGGAGAACAATCTATGGCCTTGATTCAAAAAGCGATTCAATCACATCCAGATATTTTGATTTTGGATGAGCCTACTTCCAATCTAGATGTAGAAAATTTGAATTTATTGATTGAATTGTTAAGCGAGTCAGCAGCAACCTTAATCCTTGTAAGCCATGATCGACACTTTCTGAATAAATTAGTTAATAACATTTGGGAAATAGATCGAGGAAAAGTGCAAACTTATTCTGGAAACTATGATGATTTTCATGCCGTGAAAGAGTTAAAGACCCGACAACATCAAGAAGCTTATAGTGAGTATCAAAATAAAGTTAAGCAATTAGAAAACGAAGCTCATAGACGTTTACAAAAAGCCTCAACTTTCAAAAAGCGAAAGAAGAATGTAAGCAGATCGGACTACAAAGTAAATTCTTTTGCAGGGAAATATGATGCTCAAGAAAAAGCAATGGCTAAATCAGCTAAAGCTCTAGAAAAGAGGATTGAGAAGTTGAATCCTGTAGAAGCTTTGATTAGAGAGCGTTCTTTTATATTCAAAGAAGTAGGAAACTTGGATAACGATGCTTCTACCTTAATTAACTTAAATGAAGGTAAGTTATTTATTGAGAAGATTGAGTTATTTTCTTATCCTCCCTTTAAAATCACTTTTGGGGATAAGTTGTCTATAACTGGACCTAATCAATCAGGGAAGACCTCTTTTTTGAGAGCCATATTAAGACAATCATTAAAAGGCTACTACTCCCAACAATTAAATATCGGTTATTTTTCCCAAAATTTCAATGTACTTGATTTGAATGACTCGATTTATCACAATGTAAGAAAAGGAAGCTTACAGTCTGATTTTGTTATAAAAAATGTTTTAGCTTCTTTAGGTTTTGACCATAAAGTAATTTATCAAAAAGCAAATGTTTTATCAGGTGGAGAGCGAGTACGTTTGTCATTTGCTAAAGTTTTATTAGGAGACCATAATTTATTATTATTAGATGAACCCACTAACTACTTAGATATTGATACTTTAAAGTCTGTAGAAGGCTTTATTAAGAATTATCCTGGAGCTGTTGTTTTAGTTTCTCATGATCAGACCTTCGTTGAAACAACGACGGACCAGCATTATTTTATTGAAAGTGGACAGTTATTGTCTCCTGCCTATCAATTTAAAAATAAAGATAAAGTTGAACAAGAACTATTATTATTACAATTTCAATTAGATGAAATGGTTATGAATCCAGAGACGCAGTTAGAAGATATAAGAGAGATTCAGAGAAAAATATCAAAATTAAAAAGCAATGACTAAGCTTAGACGCGTAGTCGGTCTGCGACGAAGTAAGTCATTACGGAGACCTGTGCGATAGCTGTCGAAGAATGACGAACGAAGTGACGGAGGGAAGCGGAAACAGCGAACTGTCGAGACGGTAGCGTTGATACAAAAGATATAAATTTAGAAATCCTGCATTTTAAGCAGTTTGTCTTTGATAAAGATGAAGAAGGATACGTTTAAAAAACTCAAAAAAACTACATGGACGTAGAAGTAGTTTTGAGACTAGTATGAGGGAACACAAAATAAGATAAACTCATTTTATACTTTCTACAAGAGTAGCTTACAAGGCTGCTCTTTTTTATTAAAGGCAGTAAGGATTCGTTACATCCTTCTCAAAATATAAAACAATCACAGGCTAACTTTACACATTCGCTTTTGTATCATATAATAAAAGCGAATATGAGAGGGGTGAACTATGGATACACTTAAAGAATATATACAAGAAAATTTAGTAATCACTAACAAAGAAGCAGAAGAACTTGGATATACCAGGCATAATCTATCAGAATTAACAAAGATCGGACAATTAGAGAGATTAAGACCAGGACTATATCAATTAAAAGGAAAAGTAATAGACGATTTTGTTT
>OJKZ01000175.1_pt1 | contig 28847 bp, 23 predicted proteins | sample 1596791 | NCBI WGS metagenome assembly OJKZ01 (sample SAMEA3904677, study PRJEB24821) | metagenome | biome: Builtin; feature: hospital; material: surface | place: USA | collected 2013-06-04 | reverse complement strand
ACCGCAACGGGTATCGCCACCGCGACCTTGACACCCGTGTCGGCACGATCGACGTGGCAGTACCGAAGCTGCGCCACGGCGCGTTCTTCCCGGACTGGCTGTTAGAACGTCGCTCACGAGCAGAACGGGCACTATCGACCGTGATCGCGACCTGCTACCTCAAAGGGGTCTCCACCCGCAGGATGAATGATCTAGTGGCAACCCTTGGCATTAACAACCTGTCGAAATCACAAGTCTCACGCATGTCAGAAGAACTCGACGAGATGGTCAACGATTTCAAAAACCGCCCACTGGACCCCGGCGGCTACGCCTACCTGTCGTGTGATGCTCTCACGATGAAAGTGCGTGAAGGCGGACGCGTAGTCAAATGCTCAGTACTGCTGGCCACCGGGGTCAACGCTGACGGGTACCGCGAAATGCTCGGCATGCACGTTGCCACCGCAGAATCCAACGCGTCGTGGAAAGGCTTCTTCCAGGACTTAAAAGCCCGTGGGTTATGCGACGTCTTCCTTGTCACCAGTGACGCCCATGACGGTATCCAACACGCCATTTCCGAAGTGCTGCCCGATGCCTCCTGGCAGCGGTGTCGCACCCATTTCGCGAAGAATCTCTACGAGAAAGTCCCCAAAATGCAGTGGCCGATGGTCTCTGCGATGTTCCAGACGATCTTCCAACAACCTGATGCCCAATCCACCTGGACACAAGCCCGTGAAGTTGTTGACTTGTTGGAACCGAAATTCCCGCAGGTTGCGATCTACCTGGAGGAATCACTCGAGGAGATCTTGGCGTTTACCGCAGCACCAAAACCAGTCTGGACAAAAGTGTGGTCCAACAACCCCACCGAGCGGCTCAACCGGGAGATCCGCCGGCGCACCGACGTTGTGGGGATCTTCCCGAACCGTGAATCCATCATCCGTCTTGTCGGCGCGGTCCTAGCAGAACAGCATGACGATTGGATCCAGCAAAAGCGCTACATGTCACTGTCCGCACTCGAACACACCAAACACCTCATGCACCAAACAGGAGGCGATCATGGCGACCACCACCAACTAACCGCCTAACCACAACCCCGAACTTCATACCGAGCCGAAAACTAGACGGCTACACCACTCCACGGGACTTGACCCGAAAGACGTGCGATACACCCAGTGCCCAAGCTCGTGTGCAAGCGTAAACCTGAACCGGAGAAGCCCAGCACACTTATCCACCAGGGCAATACCAAACTCATCATCTGGTTTGCGTTCAATCTCAGTTACCGCCCCTTCAAACGGAGAACCAAGGAAGGACTGGGCAAACACAAGTAAACCGACGCGCTCACAGAACGCAGAGAGATCCCTAATCGGCTCATCGCCTGCGTCTGCCCTGTCCCGCCCCTCTGCCGCTCGGCGCGCAATGACGTCATGATCCTCAACCAACCGAAAACCCTGGTGTACTGCGGTTGCGATAATGCCTTCGCCTACCAGTTGTTTGACGTGTACCGACAACCGTTCAAGCGCAAGATCGAATGCAGGAGAAAAGCCTCCCTCTGTTGCCGGCTTCCGGCTAGCAACGAGTTGTGGCCGTTCCTCCAGGAACCATCCAATTGGCAGTCCTGTCGATTCCGCGACCACTGCAATATCGAGCGACCGAGGTAAATCCTCACCAGATTCAATCGCGACTAGCCGCGCGGGCGAGATCGGCGATCCCTTAGTTGTCTCGGCGAAGCTAAGTTCTGCAAGTTCTCGCACCAACGCCATACGTTGCGCGATCTTCCTCGCCTGCTTAACAGCATCAGTCATGCGAAAATTCTGCCACATCCTGAGATGCCGGGTTCTCGGTCCTCACCACAGTGCCGCTAAGCCAGCGGCCTAAACAGGGGAGGAGCTAACTCCATTGACAAGGCCGGTATCTCGCGTAAGATCGTCCGCATAACTCCCCCGTCCTCTTCGGAGGCGGGTTTTCTTTTGCCAAAACTCCTACTTAAAAGCAAGCTGTTGCGAACGGACTTTCATTGGCGAAGAGCATCGGGATCGTTTCGACCTTCGGGCACCACTACCAACGCCATGGACGTTGCACTAAAACGAAAACGGGCGTTGCCCTGAACTTCGATGTTCAGGGCAACGCCCGTTTTCGACTATCTGCGAGATCCGTGCCGGTTACGCCGCTACCCTACGACGCCCCACAAGCGCACCCACAGCGATCAGTGCACCACCGAGCAAGATCGGCAGTTGGAGGCCAGCACCACCAGTCTTCGGTAGGTCGCCCTGGCGGATGTTGGCGACTTCTAGATACGCCGTCTGCTTGTCGGAGACGACGCTCCACACACCCTGGGTCGAAATATCGGAGACCCATTTGCCGTCCGATTCGTACTCAACCGCGACTCCTTGGTCCTGAACGGTCCCGCGGAACCGGACTGGTGCAGTGAGCAACGAGTACACAACGCCATCATCTTGTGTCGGTGCCTTCACCTCGACCAGGTCGTACTCCTTGCCTGGCTCAAGCACCGCGTCAAGGGTGTACGTGCCGCGTTCGGTACCTGGTTCGAGGTTCCACGTCTGGGGGTCCTTGCCTTCGGCTGCGGCAACCTCGCGGACTTCGAACTTCGCATCCGATAGTGTGTTGCTGCGGTTGTCCAGATCAACTTTCTTCACCTGGAGACCGAACTTCGGCTGGTCAGTCTTAGTGTTCGCGACGACACAGAAAACCGTTGCAACGTCGTCACCACTGGTGTTCACCGGAACTCTGAAGCCCGTCGCGCCCGCGTTCTGAACTTCCAGAGAGGACTCCTCACCGTTGAGATACTGCGTACACACAGCATTCTTCTTATCGTTCTTCTCGCCACGCTGATATAGCTTGTAGCCATCTTGCTGGTATTCAGTAATCGTTGCCGTAGCCGGCTTGTCGGTGACCAGGTTCCAGGAAGCCTGCGGTTTGTCCGCACCTTCCTCTTTGGCGGTTTTCTTGGAATCCGCATAGACCAAGTCATTATTGCCCGCATCGATAATCGAACTGTTCGCCATCACCGAAAACTCCCAGTCCTTCGCACCGTCGGTGAGCACCTTGCCGTTGGCGTCGACGATCTGCTTTTGGACGATAATCCGCCCCTTGCAAAGTTGATTAATCTCGTTCGCGATTTTTTCAAGCTGACCGGCAAGCTGAGAATACTCGTTGATGTGAACCGTGCTACCCGTTCCGGAGATATCCTCACCCATTTCCTTTACGGTGCGGGTGCCGTACGTCCAGAGATGCTCTTGGTCGGTAACCTTCTTCCTTTTCGTGTTAACAATGTCCATCAGCCCATCGCTGCCTTTTTTCGTGTTGATAGCGGTTTCAGCGTTAACAATTAGATCCCACGAATTTGTACCGTTGCCTTTCGCATAGGCGGCACTCTCCCATCCCTCGTAGGCGGCATACTCCCCCTCGAGATCAATGAGGTAATCGCCGTTTCTTCCGCCCTTTTCATAAGCCCGGGTGCTTAGCAAGTCTTTGAGGATATAATCCTGCGTAACGGTGTTGTTGTTCCCGAGCGTGAGATCCACCATGACCGGCACGATCCTCGTGCCCTCCCGCTTCAATTCATTAGCTGCAAGGATCGCCCGGTTCAAAGAAGTAGCCTGCACGAATGCACCAGTGTTAGGAAGCAAAGCCTTGTTGGGATCCCGGTCATAGTTCTGCCAACCGCTGTTGTCGTATGTCGGCATACCGTCTGTAATGAAGTACACGATGTCGTAACCAGACCCCTGCACCTGCTTCAAACCAGCTTCCCAGTTTGTCGCATTACCGGCGTTTTCCTTCTTCCACTCGTTAATTGCGCTGGTGATTTTGGGGTTTACTTCCCCGTTAACTGCTACATCTACTGGTTTTTTCCCTGTGGTTCCTTTAGTACCGGCCTTGGTCGCAAAGTTATAGATACCAACTTGGGTGCCTGGCGCGTCCTTCAACGCATTGACCATTGCCGTAGCCGCGTCACGACTTCCCTTGAAACCGTCGACGCTGCCAACCGCATTCTGCAATGAGAGCGAGAGATCAGCCACGATGGCGATCTTCAAACCACATTTCTTCACCATTTCCGGGTTCGGAATTTGGTCGTTCATCCAATCCGATCCGTCAGGGTTGGTAGGTGGGAGGTCAGGGACTGGTTTCTCGGTGAGGGACGTACCGTGAATAGTCGCAACGACGTCGACGCTCTCCGGTTTATCGCTGAATTTCGAAGTCATCGTGAACTTGGCACCGTTCGGCACCTCGACAGAGTCGACCCGTGCTCCATTCTGCACCGGGTAGACCTCGTACTCGACGTAGTCGCTCGATACGCTGATCACTCGACGCTCGAATGACGTGCCCGGTTCAGTTTTGTCCAAATCGAAGGTGTACCCCTCAATCGCCAAAATGCTGTTAGGCGCGCTAACGCGAACAACTGCTTTCGAGAACGTCGACTTTCCATCCACAGTCGTTGTGGATTCGTAAGGGTTCTCGCCGGTGGTTTTCGCTGGGCTCAGACGAATTCCACCCTGCCCTTCCATAACGAATCGTTTCGTCTCATCGTCGATAGAGGGAGTCTCCTCCTCCGTCGGGGAGGTCTCCGGCGGAGTGGGTTCCGTAGGAATCCTGAAGGAGCCGTAGACCTCCACTGCGTAACGCTGGCGGAGAGTATCCAAGTTGTCGCTCCAGGCAGGAACACCATCGACGCCAATCTTTATGGAGTCCTGTCCCGAATAAATGATGAGCTGCTGAGCAACTGGCGATTCACCAGTTTCCGGGTCGAAAAAGGCTGCCTCAAAACCCTTGACGCGATTCTTCTCGTTCTTAAGTTCCGTAGCATCTTTGAAATAGAACTGTTCGTCAGCAGCGTCGTTCTTGACGATCATCGCCCTGTTGTTAGGTTTGCGGGTGTTGTCCTCAATATTGCGGACGACAACACGCGTGATCCTGATGTCTCGTCCTACCTGGTCGGGATGTTCGCCGGTCGGTCGAACTTCGAAATACGGCTCCGTACCAATATTCTCAAACTTCTGTTTGCCCGCAGCGACGATCTCAGAGCTGAGCTTGATTTCCTCGGACCATTTCGTGTCGTTCGTAGCACGAGCCTGACCAACACTGGTTGGGGCTCCGGCCACGGCAGCCCCCCGGTTCTGACCGTATCCAGAAGCGGACAATTCCCGCACCGTCGGAACATCGGCACTCTCGGCGATCGCGTACTCACCGGCGTCGGTCGTGCGGACCTTTACCTCGATGTGCTTCGGCGGCACCTCATCCAGTGCATTCAAGTCGAAGGCGATGTAGCCGCCCTCGGCGTTGTTGGTGAAGCCATAGCTCTCCGGATCAAGATTTTTGCCATCAGCAATGAACGACAGAATCTCTTCAATTTCGCCATCGCCAATTCGTTTGATTCCGAAGATGTCTTCCGGCGAAGCTTTGCCGCCGAACTGCCATGCTTCGCCTGTGGGGTCGTCGATAGTGATCGTGTCAGCCGCACCGAAGCGGGTGGTTTGTACGGCAGCTTTCTCCGCTGCTGCAGACTGCGTCGCGCTCATCGGCCCTGCGGTCTGTGCCGCCGGAGCTACTGCTTCCGCAACACCAGTTTCGGACACGGCAGGCTCTGCAGCAGTGGTCGTTTCCGAAGCAGAAGCAGTCTCCGACACCTCCACGTTCTCCGAGGCAACAGCACTCTCAGCCGTAGTTGCAGAAGCAACCGGCTCCTGCGCGTCGACCGGGTAGGAGCCCAGGCCGGCGGCGAGCGCCAACGAGGCGACCACGGCAGCGACTCCACGAACGGAGCGACGGGTGCGCGAGCTCGCAGTGGCTGCAGGCTTCATAATGTTTCGCATAATCCTTGTTCCTAAATCCGCTTATCTACCGTGTTTACGATTCGTTTTTGCTTCGCCGGGCCAGTACGAACCCGATGAGGATGAGCAGTCCGCCGAGCCCCGCGGCCCACAGCACGTTCGCGCCTGTGGAGGCCAGATCGCCGCCCCGGGTGTTATCTGCTGGTTTGGTCACTGTGGTCACGGAGCTGGTTCGCGTGGTCACCACAGTGGTGGAGCCATCGGGCCTTGTGGTGGTCAACGTGGTCTTGACCGGGGTGGTCACCGTGGTCACGGTGCTGCCCGAAGGTTTCGTTGTCCGCGGGGTGGTCCCTGACGTGTTTGGCGTTGTCGGTGTCGCGGGTGTCGACGACCCCGGCGTCGGGGTTGGTGTCGGCGACGGGGACAGACCCGGATCGGTGTCCCATTTGGTCACGATGACGTTGTCGTAGGTGAAGCGCTCACCCGACACATCGCCAAGCGGCAGGATGATCAGCTGCGGGCTGGAGAGGTGGTACTCGTGGTCGTCGTCAGGCGCTTGCTCCTCGAGCAGGTACAGGCCAGGCTTGAGGTAGCTGAACTGCACGCGGCCCTTCGCGTCGGTGGTCGCCCTATCGGCGTCCTCCAGGCCACGCTTCCGAACATCCTCCATCGTGAGGTTCTTGGCGCCCTCGCGGCCTTCCTCCGTGGTCACGTCGATGCCCTTCACGCGGGAAAGGACGAAGATGGAGCCTTCGATGGCTGGTGGTTTCGCGCCGGCGGGGATGTCGTCGTTAGGGTTCGGCTCGTTCTTCTTCACCACCAGGAAGATCGGCTTGGTGGTGTCCACGCTGTTGGCGGGGATGTTTTTGTCGTTGCCGGAGACCACGCGGGCATCAGCAAACGGCATGAATGCGCCGATGGCCAGGATGGATGCCGCGCCAAGCGTGGCGACAGTCTTCGAAGCTCGCATTAGGACTGAACCTCCTTGTTCATAGCGTCCTTGCGGTCGCTCTTCTTCTTTTCGCGGATGATCCACCAGATCAGGGCCAGCAGTACCAGCAGGGAGACGCCGCCGAGGGCCCACATCCACCACTGGAAGGTGGAGGTGGATTCGTCGAGAATCTGCGCTTCGTCCGGATCCATTGGCACACGCTCGGCGTGGACCAGCAGGCGGTGGGTATTGATGCCGTACGGGGTGCAAGTGACCAGGGTGAGCAGGTCACGGTTGGCTTCGGCGCGCAGGCTGTCGGTCTCGTCCGGGAGCACAACCTCGATGTCGTACACCTTGTACTTCATGCGCTCACCGAACGTGGAGACGTAGATGGCGTCGCCGACTTCGACGTCCACGAGGTCGTCGAAAAGCGTTGCAGTCGTGAGTCCCGTGTGGCCGGTGATCACGGAGTGGAAGCCCTTGCCGCCGGTCGGCAGTGCGGAGCCGTACAGGTGGCCGAGGCCTTTCTGCAGTGTGTTTTCGCTGGTGCCGTGGAAGACGGGCAGGCGGACGTCGATAGACGGGATCGCAATTTGCGACATCGCCGACACACCCGCCAACTGCGCCTCATACGCCTTGTACTCAGCGTTGTCTTCACTGATGCGCGCAAGCCACGGGTCCAAAATCGGACCGTCGGTATGCGCGCGGTTGTACGCGATCGCCGCCTCGTACGCGCGGTTGACCTGCTCTGGCGGTGCCGCCTCGAGTTGGTCTTCGTACATCTTCGCCACCTGCTCCTGCACGCGGTTGTTCCACTGGGTGGAGATCACCGGGTACATCAGCACCGTCAGGCCAACGAGGATGATGAGGACAGGCAGCGCGACACGCTGGAAGAACGACTTCTGCGCCGGCTGCTTCCGGTGCTTCGCCTTCACTGCTGTGGTCACGTTGTTGTCCTCTCTGGGGCCATCGCTTATCGACGACAACCCTTTCCTTCAAAACTGGAGCAGGAATTTAACGCCCTCCTGCTGGCGGGCGTGCGCCCCGGTTTCGGTTCCGGGTCTCGGGGCGCCCCCCGGGCTAGCGCTCGTTGATGAGCACTAGCCCTGGAGTCCGCTTATGCGATTGCGCTTATGCGTGCTTATGCGGACTGGGAGTTACGACGTGCCGCGTAGACACCGCCGCCGATGATCGCAAGACCAGCCAAGACCATCACGAGCACACCCATGCCACCGGTGGCCGGGAGGAACTTCTTCGTAGACGGCTTGTTGTTGACCTCAGCGTGGATGAGCGGCGAAGCGACCTTCTTCTCGTTGGTCACACGGTCAGCCAGCTTGAATTCGATCGGGAATGCCTGCGGGATACGCTCGTAGCCCTCAGGAGCCTTGGTCTCAAGCAAGCAGTAGCCGTTCTGGACGTCCGCAGGGTTGTAGCCATCGCGGATCTGGCCGCCGTCTGCCGGCTGGCCGTTCACAATCTGCTGATCGACCTTATCGGTGATGTGGAGACCATCGATGGTGAGCTGGCCCTTCTCGTTGGTGGTCCACTTGGCAACATCACCAATCTTGATCTTGTTTTCATCCTTGATCGGGTTGCACTTACCGGTCTTAAGATCGCGGGTGTAGAGCTCGAACTCGGCACCCTCCAGCGGTTGATCCTTCTTGCCGTCGCCGTACTTCAGGAGCTGCAGCTTCGCCAGGAAGGTGACGACCTCAGGAGTATCTCCCGGTGGCGGCGGGACGTCGCCAGGCTTGCGCGTCGACTTCGAGTCACCCGTCTGGGACGGCACATCGGCAGTGTTTCGAATCTCGCCGTCGCCGTTGTCACCGATCGGGCTAAACTCCGCCTCCCAGTTGGTGACAACCTTCGCACCACGGTAGTTAGCGTCGAGCCACTTCAAGCCCTCTTCGTTGAACTGGACGGTCCGGCGAGCGTTGTAGTGCGCGTCGCGGTCATCGCCGAAGGTCCAATCTTCCTGATCGGTAAGGGTGTAGTACTTCGTATCAACTGTCTCGAGGGAGCCGTCAGCCTTCTCAATCTGGACCGGGTTGGTCTCGCTCAGACGCAGGTTAGTCAGCTCGTTCTTGTTGTAGTAGTCCACGACGTGGAAGCTGTTGAGCTGAACATCCTTGTCGGACGTAGCACCAGGGATGTTGCCCTTGATCTGGTACTTGACGGTATCGCCGACGTTAACGTTCTCGTCTTCAAGCTTCTTTGTCACCACGGTGTTGGTGTTCTTCGGGTAAGCGTGAACGTTGTAGTTCCACTCTGCGGTGTTCTTCGGGTTCGTCATCGGGACGAAGACCACAAACGGGTCCGACTTGTGCAGGTTCAGACGAGGCTCACCGTTGACGTTTGCCTTCGGGGAATCCAGCTCAGTCACGCGGTATGCGGCGACCTTAACGTTTGGCACCTGGACAGAGCCATTTGCACCCGTCGTAACATCCGTCGAAAGGCCACCCTGCTTCAGCGGTGCTGACGCAGGCTTCTTCGCAGCCTCGACAGCCGCGAAGAAGCCCTTGTTCGTCGTGATATCAAAGTCGAGCTCCTCAACCTTGAACTTCACGTCGGCCACTTTCTCGCCGCCGGTGTACTTCTCAGCGTCCGGAGTGCCTTCCGTAATCTCATTACCGGTCGGTGCACCGGTCTTCGAAACGTTCAGAATCTTGTGGATCGTAAGCGAGCGTGCAGCTTTCGGATCGATGGTCGACGGGTCTGCACCCTGACCAATAGCGGAGTTCTGTTCAACGCCATCCTGAGCCAGTGCGTCCTGCGCGGCGATGCCGGCGGAACCGGCGAAGGTCAGGCCTGCGGCGATTGCGATCGCAGCGGTCTTCTTCATGGCAATTGCCATAGTGGTGGTCCTTTCGGAGAAATGTTTGTCGCTGGGCCCTTTTCGGTCAGCGAGAGAAGTACTTCAACACGGTGACACGGTGTGCCTGCCGTGCGATTCTTCTGGGCCCAGCCTGGGCGCCACCGTAGAGTCTATTTGGTTGCACAACTTAAGTAAAGCGCAAATATGGGCCGTTTCCCCTCGTTAAGGATGGTTTCAGGCAAGTTCCCAAACCTTTGCGTTAGCTGCGAAAAGCGAGCTGGCCTTACAGACAAATAACACCGAAATATGAGTGCTCGGCGTCACATATAAGGGGGGGGGAGATGTTTGACACACTGTTTTGTGTGAGTCTTCAAGGGAATTCTTAGCAACCGCGCACGCCGCACAAACACCCCCACCCGCGCGTTTACCCGCCGGTCGGAAACGCATAAAAAGACCCCCTGCGCCGGGGAGATGGTTCGATCCCGGGGCAGAGGGTCGTCGCTAAGCAGGGACTCTAGTCGCCGATCTGGTCGCGGCCACGCTTAACAATCAACGGGTCGGGCTCGCCAACCACGTCGTGGTCCTTGTTCGTGTACTCAAACTTGGACAGGATGTAGCGCATCGCATTCAGGCGGGCGCGCTTCTTGTCGTTGGACTTGATGGTGATCCAGGGGGACTCGTCAGTATCCGTGTAGCGGAACTGCTCCTCCTTCGCGCGGGTGTAGTCCTCCCACTTATCCAGCGACGCCAAGTCCATCGGCGACAGCTTCCACTGACGCACCGGATCCACCTGGCGGATAGCAAAGCGGGTGCGCTGCTCTTTCTGGGTCACCGAGAACCAGAACTTGGTCAGCGAGATACCGGAGCCGAGGATCATGTTCTCCAGCATCGGCACCTCACGCAGGAACTCAGCGTGCTGCGACTCGGTGCAGAAACCCATCACACGCTCAACGCCGGAGCGGTTGTACCAGGAACGGTCGAAGAACACGATCTCGCCTGCAGCCGGGAAGTGCTCAATGTAGCGCTGGAAGTACCACGACGTGCTCTCGCGTGGCGAAGGCTTCTCCAACGCAACGGTACGAGCACCACGCGGGTTGAGGTGCTCGTTAAAGCGCTTGATGGTGCCACCCTTACCGGCGGCGTCGCGACCCTCGAAAATAATGATGTGGCGCTGACCAGTATCCTTCGTCCAGTTCTGCCACTTCAGCAGCTCAATCTGGAGCGCGCGCTTCTCATGCTCATACTCATCGCGGGAGAGACGCTCATCGTACGGGTAATTCTCGCGCCACGTCTGGATCGCAGTGCCGTCCGGCATCAGCAGCACCGGATCGTCTTCATCGGTGTCGTCCACAACCCAACCTTCGGTCTGGGCGAGGTCGATCATCGGCAGTTCGTCATCCTTGTGGTCAGCCATACCTCCCATTCTATTCCGCTTTGCGCCGCTGCGCTGGGAAAGCCCCCGAATAACGCAAAAATGCCCCGCCGCACTAAGCGACGAGGCACCTTACAGGTCTGTCTTATGCAACCAGGCCGACGAGGTCAGCGAGAGCGCCTGCGAGCTCACCGAAGTTGCCAAGCAGCTCAACGAGAGCGCCCGGGATACGGGTGATTTCAGTCGGTTCGCCGTTCTGAACGCCGACGCCGGTGCCGGAGGAAAGTGCAACCCAGTTAGTCAATGCTTCCATGATATTTTCTCCTATTTAAAAAGATGCTCTTACTTGGCCGTCTTGCCGAGTTCCGGCTTCTCGGTAACCTTCGTTGCGAACGTCAGCAGAGACTCCGGGGTCTTGGTGAAGATCTTCTCGATCGCTTTTGCGAAGGTCTTGAAGTCCTTGAGCGCCTTCTGGATGACCTTGAGATCTACAGGCATTACATGCTCCTAAAAGTTAGGTGCCAGTCTGTGTCTGGCTTTACTGACAGGTACTGACACCCATCGGGCGTCAGGGAGTTATTTTGCCATAGGTAACGATTACGTCAAGGGAAACTGCAGAATTGTTTTCAATGCTGACAGATATTTTTCAACACCTCACGTTTACCAAAACGTAACCATATTTCAGCTCTATCTCCTACCTGCCCAAATTCAATAGAAGAAGTAAACGTCATATGAATTCGACGGCGACTGCACAGATCATTCAGCGCCGAAAATCGCGCCAGAAACGCCACAAACCGGAAGTGGATGTGGGGAACTACACCTATTCAGGGGGTCGTCGACAAGCAAATGCGCAAAAGAAAAACGCGCCCCGAAGGACGCGTCTCTCAACAAGCGGGCGTTACATCATGCCCATTGCTTCCGGGTCCATGCCCGGGTTTGCACCAGCCGGCTCCGGCTTGTCAGCCACAACCGCCTCAGTGGTCAGGAACAGCGCGGCGATGGACGCAGCGTTCTGCAGCGCGGAACGGGTCACCTTCGCCGGGTCCGCAATGCCGTTAGCCAGCATGTCGACGTACTCGCCGGTCGCAGCGTTCAGACCCTCGCCATCCGGGAGGTTGGCAACCTTGTCAGCCACCACGCCCGGCTCCAGGCCAGCGTTCAGCGCGATCTGCTTCAGCGGAGCGGACAGGGCCTCGCGGACGATCTTCACGCCCGTAGCCTCGTCGCCCTCAAGGCCGAGGTCGCCCTCGAGCTCGTTGGCAGCCTGCAGCAGAGCCACGCCGCCACCAGCGACGATGCCCTCCTCCACGGCAGCCTTAGCGTTACGCACAGCATCCTCAATGCGCAGCTTCTGCTCCTTGAGCTCCACCTCAGTAGCAGCGCCAACCTTGATCACTGCAACGCCACCAGCCAGCTTGGCCAGGCGCTCCTGCAGCTTCTCGCGGTCGTAATCGGAGTCGGAGTTCTCGATCTCAGCGCGGATCTGCTTCACACGACCGTCGATCTGCTCCTGCTGACCAGCACCCTGCACGATCGTGGTCTCATCCTTGGTCACCACAACCTTGCGGGCCTGACCCAGCAGCTCAACGCCAGCGGTCTCCAGGGACAGGCCGACCTCTTCGGAGATGACCTGGCCACCGGTCAGGATCGCCAGATCCTGCAGCATTGCCTTGCGACGATCACCGAAGCCCGGAGCCTTCACAGCCACAGACTTGAAGGTGCCGCGGATCTTGTTCACAACCAGGGTGGACAGGGCTTCGCCCTCAACGTCCTCAGCGATGATCAGCAGCGGCTTGCCGGACTGCATGACCTGCTCCAGCACCGGCACAAGCTCCTTGACGTTGGAGATCTTGCCGGACACCAGCAGGATGTACGGGTCCTCGAGCACGGCCTCGCCGCGCTCCATGTCGGTGGCGAAGTAAGCGGAGATGAAGCCCTTGTCAAAGCGCATACCTTCCGTGACCTCGAGGTCCACACCAAACGTGTTGGACTCCTCGACCGTGATCACGGACTCCTTGTTCACCGCACCGTTGCCAACGGCGTACATTGCCTCGGCGATCTTCTTGCCGATCTCCGGGTCAGAAGCGGAGATACCGGCGGTGGAAGCGATCTCCTCCTGGGTCTCAACTTCCTTCGCCTGGTCCAGCAGGTACTTGGACACCTTGTCGGTGGCAGCCTGGATGCCACGCTTGATGCCCATCGGGTTGGAACCAGCCGCAACGTTGCGCAGGCCCTCGCGCACGAGCGCCTGGGCGAGAACGGTAGCGGTGGTGGTGCCGTCACCGGCGACGTCGTCGGTCTTCTTGGCGACTTCCTTGACCAGTTCCGCACCGATCTTCTCGTACGGATCCTCGAGGTCAATCTCGCGAGCGATGCTCACGCCGTCGTTGGTAATCATCGGAGCGCCCCAAGACTTCTCCAACACCACGTTGCGGCCCTTCGGGCCCAACGTGACCTTCACAGCATCAGCCAGGGTGTTCAGACCGGTCTCGAGGCCGCGACGTGCTTCCTCATCAAATGCAATCATCTTTGCCATGTGAGTGTGTCACTCCTTATATATAGGCGTACGTGGACGATCACTCAGTTCGTCGGTGCAAGCAGGCGCCCGCGACGGCACGGCTGACGAGTGGTCTCAGCCTCACCCGCTCTTCTTCGTTTATTTGGCACTCGGTTGAGATGAGTGCCAGCCACATTTTTAGCACTCTCGGGGGTTGAGTGCAAGAGACGCAGGGGCTGGCTCGGTTGCTGCTAGCGTAGTGCCATGACTGACGCACAGAACAGCACAAGCAACAGCACAGCAACCTACGCACCGCAGCGCGACCGGATCTTCGCGGATCTGTCCAAGCTGGTGTCCTTTAACTCCCCGCACTCCACCCCGGCCCTGAAGGACGAGCACGAGGCAGCGTGTGTGTGGACGGTCGAGGCGCTCAAGGACCTCGGCTTTGAAGTCACCCGCTACCCGACGGTGGACGACGCGGACACGATCGTCGCTACGAAGCCAGCGAAGAACGGCATGCCGACGGTGCTGCTGTACTCGCACTACGACGTCGTCCCGGCGAACGACCCGGAGGCGTGGACGAACGACCCGTTCGAGCTGACCGAGCGTGACGGCCGCTGGTACGGGCGCGGCGCCGCGGACTGCAAGGGCAACCTGGCCATGCACCTGGAGGCGCTGCGCCTCGTCGAGGAAAACGGCGGCACGGACCTGGGGCTGAAGGTTGTCGTCGAGGGCTCCGAGGAGCTCGGTGGGGATGACGGTCTGGGTAAGTTGATCGTCGACAAGCCTGAGGTGTTTGAGGCGGACGCGATCCTGATCGCGGACTCCGGCAACGTCGCTGTCGGTGTGCCAACGCTGACCACTTCCCTGCGCGGCGGCGCCCAGATCAACGTGACGGTGGAAACACTCAAGGGCGCGATCCACTCCGGCGGTTTCGGCGGCGCGGCTCCGGATGCGGCGCACGCACTGATGGTCATTGCAACATCGCTTTTCGACGAGCACGGCCGCACCACTATCGACGGCGTGGACACCACCGCGAAGTGGGACGGCGACCCGTACGACCCGGAAACCTTCCGCGGCGATGCGACCGTCCTGGACGGCGTGGAACTGCTGGGCACCGCCGACGACAACCCGGCCGACCTGGTGTGGGCGCGCCCGGCCGTGACCATGATCGGCTTTACCTCCACCCCGGTTGCAGAGGCGATGAACGCGGTGAACCCGCGCGCGGAAGCACAGTTCAACCTGCGCGTCCCGGCTGGCCAGGACTCCGCCGAGGTGGCGGAAAAGATGGTGGAGCACATCAAGGCCCACACTCCGTGGGGCGCCAAGGTGGACGTACAGGTCAGTGGCGTGAATCAGCCGTTTTCTACGGATGTGGAAGCGGAGGCCGTCGCAAAGCTTGGGCAGTGCCTGAAGGACGCATACGGCGCAGACGAGCTGGCTGTCGTAGGCACCGGCGGCTCGATCCCACTGACCATCACCCTGCAGGAGCAGTTCCCCAACGCGGAGATCGCACTGTACGGCGTGGAGGAGCCGCTGTGTGGCATTCACGGTGTTGACGAGTCCGTCGACCCGACCGAGATCGAACATGTGGCCATCGCCGAGGCGATGTTCCTGCAGCAATACGGGAAGTAAGAAAAATTCGCTACAGTGGCAAAAAGACGGCCGCGCCACTGGTGTTGACGCGTTGTATCTTGTTGCCGCGATGAGCAAGTTATTTCTGTGTGAACTGGAAAGCCCCTGAGGTTAGGCGCGCCAACGGTACGACCGACCTCAAAGGAGGGCTGCCAGAAACGTGCTCACGTTACTTCTTGCGCTCACGGCTGCCAGCGCCATCGCCCCGGTGCTGCTGCGCAGCATCGGCCGCTCGGCGTTCGCCCTACTGGCGTTGGTGCCGCTCGGCGGCTTCCTGTGGGTGGTCAAACTCTTCGCCGACGGGGTGTTCCGCGACGGCGGGGAGATCGTTTCCACGTTCACGTGGATGCCATCGACCAACCTCAACTTAGAGTTTCGCCTCGACGCCCTAGCAGCGCTCTTTAGCCTGATCATCCTGGGTGTCGGGGCGCTTGTGTTGTTCTACTGCTGGGGCTACTTCGACTCGAACCCGCGCAGGCTGGCCAAGTTCGGGTTTGAGCTCAGCGCCTTCGCCATGGCCATGTACGGCTTGGTCATCTCGGACAACTTCCTGCTCATGTACGTGTTCTGGGAGTTGACCTCGATCCTGTCGTACATGCTGGTGTCGTATTACGGGGAGCGGGCGACCTCCAGACGCGCAGCCATGCAGGCGCTGATGGTCACCACGATGGGTGGCCTGGCCATGCTGGTGGGCATCAACCTCCTAGGCTTCAACGCCGGCATCTGGCGTCTGTCCGAGGTGTCCCAGATCGCCGACATCGAGGGCACCCCGGCGATCTCCGCGGCAATCGTGCTGATCATGTTGGGTGCGCTGACCAAGTCCGCCCAGGCCCCGTGGCACTTCTGGTTGCCCGGCGCGATGGCGGCGCCGACGCCGGTGTCGGCGTATCTGCACTCGGCGGCGATGGTCAAGGCGGGTATCTATCTCGTCGCTAGGCTTGCGCCCGACATGTCGGCGGTGACCACGTGGCACCTGCTGGTGCTGTCTACGGGTGGGTTCACCATGCTGCTGGGTGGCTGGATGGCGCTGAAGCAGCGCGACCTGAAGCTGGTGCTGGCGTACGGCACGGTGAGCCAGCTGGGCTTCATCATCACGGTGATCGGCGTGGGGTCGCGTGAGGCCGCGATGGCGGGTCTTGCGATCACGTTCGCGCACTCGCTGTTTAAGGCCGCGCTGTTCATGATTGTGGGCGCGATCGACCACACCACCGGCACGCGCGACATCCACGAACTGTCGGGGCTGGGCAAGAAGCAGCCGTTGTTGGCGGGGTTGGCCATTGTGTCGGCTGCGTCGATGGCTGGCATCCCGCCACTGTTCGGGTTTGTGGCGAAGGAAGCCGCGCTGGAGATGATCCTGCACGAGGAGTTGCTCACCGGTATGCCGGGCAGGATCACGCTGGTAGTGATGGTCGCTGGTTCCATCCTGACCATGGCGTACTCGCTGTACTTCCTGCACGGTGCCTTTGCGACGAAACCAGAGCACGACCGCAAGCCTTCCGAAGCCGTGCGCGACATGCACCGGGTGGGCCCCACACTGTGGCTCTCCCCCGCCATCCTGACCGCCGGCACGATCGTGTTTGGCCTGGTGCCGGCGCTGCTGTCGGACCCGATCAACAACCACCTCGACGCGCGCTTCCCCGACGTGGAAGGCGAAACGCTCGCGCTGTGGCACGGCATCAACGTGCCGCTGATCCTGTCTGCGGTAATCATCACTGCGGGCGCGATCATGTTCTGGCAGCGCGACCTGGTGGCAAAGGCCCAGTTTGAACAGCCCGCGCTGGGTAACGCCAACGCCGTCTACGACACCATCCTGAGCAAGCTGCACCACTGGTCGATGCGCCTGACCGCGTCGACCCAGCGTGGTTCGTTGGCGATCAACCTGGGTGTCATCTTTGCCACGCTGATGGTTGTGCCGTTGGCTGCGCTGATCCTGGGGGCGTCGAACAACATCCGCATGATCGTGTGGGAAAACGTCTGGCAAGGCCTGATCGTGATCATCATGGCGGGCATGGCGTTCTTTGCCACCCTGCAGCGCAACCGCCTGTCTGCCGTGGTCATGGTCGGCATGACCGGCTACTGCCTGGCCATGATCTTCGCGCTGCACGGCGCACCGGACTTGGCGCTGACGCAGGCGCTGGTGGAGACCATTGTGATGGTTATCTTCATGCTGGTGCTGCGCAAGATGCCCACAGAGGTCGAGCCGCGTCACGACGACAACCGTCTCCGCGCCTGGCTCTCCATCGGCACCGGTGTATCAGTGGTGGTCGTGGCGATGACGGCGATGTCCGCGCGCGTCGCCGATCCGATCTCCACAACCATGCCGGAGCTGGCGTACGAAATCGGTCACGGCCGCAACACCGTCAACGTGCTGCTGGTGGACCTGCGTGCCGCCGATACGCTCGGTGAGATCACCGTGCTGGTCATCGCCGCAGTGGGTGTGGCCAGCCTGATCTTCGGCACCGGCAAGTTTGAAACCCAGTCACGCCGCCCGACCCTGCAGACCACAAAGGCCCGCTGGTTGGCCTCCGGCGTGAACGACGAAACCGCACAGAACCGCTCCCTGATGGTGGAGGTTGCCACCCGCATCCTGTTCCCATCGATGATGCTGCTGTCGGCGTACTTCTTCTTCTCCGGCCACAACGCCCCAGGCGGCGGGTTCGCAGGCGGCCTTGTCGCCGCACTCGCGCTCACGCTGCGCTACCTGGCGGGCGGTCGCAAGGAGATCGAAGCAACCCTGCCGGTGCACCCAAGCAAGGTGCTCGCCGCTGGCCTGCTGATGTCCGCCACTGCGGCGGTCGTGCCCATGTTCTTCGGCAACCCGCCACTGACCTCTGGGTACGCCACGTTCAGTCTGCCGCTCATCGGCGAGTTCGACGTCCCATCCGCCCTGCTTTTCGACGCCGGCGTCTACGCCATCGTCGTCGGCCTCATCATGCACGTGCTGGCCTCCATGGGCGCCCACATCGACCTCGAAGAAGAGTCCCGTAAGCAGCGCGCCCGCGACCGCGCCATCGAACTGCAAGAGAAGAACCGCAGGCGCCGCGAACAGCAAAAGCGTGATCGCCTGCAGCGGTTTGATGAGCGGGCGGCGGTGTCGTCGGCAGGGTCCACGGTGACGGCAAGGTCCTCAGTTTCACCGTCGATTAGCAAGAGCTCGGAGAAGTAAATGGAAGCAAACCTGTTCTTACTCATCGGCTCAGGCGTACTCATCGCGGCCGGTGTATACCTCATGCTGGACAAAGTGATGACGCGCATGATCATGGGCGTGCTGCTCATCGGCAACGGCGCGAACCTGCTCCTGCTGCAGTCGGGCGGTCGCGCGGGCTCGCCGCCGATCCTCGGACGCGACTCCGTAGCAGCAGCCGACGCCGCCGATCCGCTCGCGCAGGCGATGATCCTGACCGCCATTGTCATCTCGATGGCGATGGTCGGATTCATGCTCGCGCTCGCCTACCGCCAGTACCGCTACCGCAGCGACGACGTGGTCGAACGCGACGAAGAGGACCGCGCAATTGCGGTGCGCCCAACCACGCCGACGGGCGACCGCGACGAAGAGGAAGCGGCCGGCAAGGCTGCTGCGTCGGCATCGTTCGAAGAGCCAGTAAAGGGGGCGGAGCGTGAGAAGTAGTATGTTAGCCCTCGCCGACTGGGCCCTGCCCGCAGTGCCGTACCTGACGGTGCTGATGATTCTGCTGCCGCTCATCTCCGCGGCGTTCATCCTGGTGTTCCGCGGCGTGAACCTGCAGCGCTTCATTGCCCTGCTGACCCTGGCCACACTGACGGTCATGTCGGCGGTGCTGATCATCGTCGCCGACATCCACGGCATCCAAACGGTGCAAATGGGCGGCTGGGAGGCGCCGATCGGGATTACGTTGGTGGCGGACAGGTTGTCGTCGATAATGTTGTTCGTCTCCTCGATCGTGCTGTTCGCGGTGATGTGGTACGGCATCTCCCAAGGTCTGCGCGATGGTGACGACGACGACCCAGTCGCCGTCTTCCTCCCCACCTACATGCTGCTGAGCATGGGCGTGAACCTATCATTCCTGGCAGGTGACCTGTTCAACCTGTACGTCGGGTTTGAGATCTTCCTCGTCGCCTCCTACGTGCTGCTCACCCTGGGCGCGTCGCCGCAGCGTGTGCGCGCCGGCATCGGTTACGTGATGGTGTCCATGGCGTCGTCGATGGTGTTCCTGTTTGCGCTTGCGCTCGTGTACGCGTCCGTGGGCACGGTGAACATGGCACAAGTCGGAATCCGCATGGCCGAACTACCCACCGGTACGCGCGCCGCAATCTTTGCGACGATCCTCGTCGCCTTCAGCATCAAAGCCGCCGTCTTCCCCCTCGACGCCTGGCTGCCGGACTCCTACCCCACCGCCGCCTCCATCGTGACCGCCGTGTTCGCAGGCCTCCTCACCAAAGTTGGCGTGTACGCGATCATCCGCATGCGCTCCACCGTGTTCACCGACGGCTCGCTCGACAACATGCTCATGTGGGTCGCCCTGTTGACCATGATCGTCGGCGTGATGGGCGCAATCGCCCAAAACGACATCAAACGTCTCATGTCGTTTACCCTGGTCAGCCACATCGGCTACATGATCTTCGGCGTGGCCCTCGGCTCCGTCGCAGGCCTATCCGGCGCGATCTTCTACGCCGTCCACCACATTCTGGTGCAGACGTCGCTGTTCCTGGTGATTGGGCTCGTCGAAAGGCAAGCAGGCTCCGCCCAACTGCGCCGCCTGGGCTCCCTGCTGTACACCGCACCCGTCATCGGCGTGCTGTACCTCATCCCGGCGCTCAACCTCGGCGGCATCCCACCCCTATCCGGCTTCCTGGGCAAAGTCATGCTCATCCAAGCCGGTGCCGAAGACGGCTCCTGGCTCGCCTGGACCCTCATCGGCGGCGCCGTGGTCACCTCGCTGCTCACCCTGTACGCCATGATGAACGTCTGGTCCAAAGGCTTCCTGCGTGATCGCGCCGACGCCCCCGAAGGCGACGTCGTCCTCGCCCGCCCCGCCAACCTTGCCGAGCGCGGCGAAACCGTCTCTGCCGGCGAACGCGACGACGTCGGCCGCATCCCCGTCGGCATGTTCCTCTCCACCGCACTGCTGGTACTCACCTCCACGTCGATCACGTTCCTGGCCGGTCCGATCTCCAACATCACCGACCGCGCCGCCCAATCCGCCCAAGACGTCACCATCTACCGCAGCGCAGTACTTATCGACGACCCCACCCAAGCCACCCGCAACCTCGACGCATTCACCGAACCCACCGACTCCCAAGGCGGGCACGACTCGCTGATGAACCGTCGCAACCAGGAGGTGCGTAACTGATGAGCCTGCTCACCGGTATAAAAAACCGCATGCGCCCCGCCTACATTGCGTGGCTGACCTTCATGTGGGTCCTGCTCATGGGCGAAGTGTCCTGGGGCAACGTCGCCGCCGGCCTCGCCTTAGGCGTCGTCATCGTGCTGGCCCTACCCCTGCCACGCGTCCCCCGCAGCGGCAACCGCATCCACTGGCCACGCCTGATCGCCTTCGTCGGTATCTGGCTGTGGGACCTCATCGTCGCCTCCGCCAAAGTGGCCTGGCTCTCGCTGCGGCCCCAACCCCAACCCAAAAACGCGATCCTGCGCGTGCCCATGCGCGTCAGCAACGAATTGGTGTTCTACCTGGCCACCTGCGCCTACAACCTGCAGCCCGGCGGCACCGTCACCGACATCGACCTGGCCAACCGCGAATGGACCATCCACGTCCTCGACGCGTCCACCCCGGCCGACATCGAACGCGAAATTGCCAACGTAGCCACCCTGGAACGCCAAATGATCGGGATCTTCGAAAGCAGGAGCAAATGAACGAAACGATCTACAACGTCTTCCTCGCCATAGCCGCCATCTTCATCTTCGCCGGCTTCTTCATCCTGGCCTGGCGAGTCATCGTCGGCCCCGACTCCCTCGACCGCGTCCTAGCTAACGACGGCATCACCGCCTCCCTCCAGTGCGCCCTCGCCCTCTACATCTGCTGGACCTTGGACACCACCGTGGTCAACGTGATGATCGTCATCGCACTCCTCGGCTTCATCGCCTCCCTGTCCGTCGCCCGCTTCCGCAAGAGGGATGGTTCCCTATGATCACCGACATCATCTCCCTGATCTTCATCCTGCCCGGCGCGTTCATGGTCTTCTCCGCCGCCGTCGGCACCGCACGCTTCAACTCCACCCTCGCGCGCGTCCACGCCATCACCAAACCCCAAACCACCGGGCTCGTGCTGTTCATGATCGGCACCATCATCCGAGTCACCACCGCCGAAGACTTCGGCGTCCACGAAAAAGGCGACATCGGCATCATGATCCTGCTGGTCATCTTCGCCCTAATGACCAACCCCGTCACCGGCCAGCGCCTCGGCCGCATCGCCCGACGCGAGGGCCTCTACGGCGAGGACGGCCAGCTCACCCGCAACGACCGCCCCGCCAGCTACCACCCCAAGCGCATCAACCCCAACAAGCCCACCGAAACCGAACGCCCGGCGGGCTAGGGGTTGGCTGCTACGGCGCTACTGCGCTACTGCGCTACGGCGTGAGTTCCCACATTTCGTCGCAGGTCGCGTCCACAACCGCCTTCCAATCACCCGTGCGCTGGTAAATCTCCCGCTGGCGCTGGTAGCCGGCGCCTCGCTCGACGATCTCGCTGACCAGCCGGAGCTCGTCGAGGCAGTTGAGGTCTTGGGCCGTGGGCGTGAGTTCGTCGATAAGCAATTGCAGCTCGTTTGTAATCCAATCCTCGTCCGTATCGCGGCTAGTGATCACGAGCGCGTCCATGCCATAGCGGGCGCCGCGCCACTTATTCTCCGCGACGTGCCACTGCTGCAGGGTGGGCAGGGACTCGCCGCGATCGAGCATCCGGTCGTAGTGGACCACGAGACAGTGCGTGAGCGCCACGACCGCGGCGAGCTCGCGCAGGTTAGACGTGGCATCCGAAATGCGAACCTCGATCGTGCCCCACTTCGCGGCCGGACGGACATCGAAATGCATCGAACCCGTGTGATTAATCACGCCCGAAGTCTGCTGATCGCGCATAAACGCAACCCACTCATCCCAATCCTGGAACTGATACGGCATACCCGCGGTGGGAAGCTGCTGGTAAAGCATCGTGCGGTTCGAAGCGTAACCCGTATCGATACCGTCCCAACCCGGGCTCGAGGCGCTTATCGCGAGCAGGTGCGGGTACTTCGTCATCACCGCATTAATGATCGGCCACACCTTGTCCTCATGACTGATGCCCACGTGGCAGTGGATACCCCACAACAACATGTGCTGACCCCAATACTGGGTGCGATCCGCGATCTCCTGATACGTGTTCTTCGGACTCAGCGGATTCGTGCGGAAATCCGAAAACGGGTGGCCGCCGCTCGCCCACAGGCGGAGGTTCTTCTCATCCGCGACCTCCTTGATCGCTTTGAGGTCGCGCTGGAGGGCGTCGACCGCCTCCCTGGTATTCGTGCAGATCGGCGTGACAAGCTCGATCGTGTTCTGTAGAAACTCCGGCTCCAGGTGCACGTCCGGATTGCGCTTCTGCACCTCCTCGATCACCTCAGCCGCACGCGGCACAAGGTCGCGCGTTTCCGGGTCGACGAGACAAATCTCCCACTCGACACCGAGGGTAGGGGCGGCCGACCTGGCAAAATCGCGAAACGGATCCATAGTCAGCCAGCCTAACCGCTTCGGTTCCCGGGACTGGCATGGCGAAGCGGTTTATATGCGGGGCGGTGCTGTTGGGGTTCCGCCTTCCACACAGATGGTGAGGACGCAACGGAGAGCTGGCCGATTTTTGGCCATCTTCACCCTTGCATTCTCACCATGTGGAGGTCGGGTGCCGGTGTGGTGTCGTCGCAAAGCTAAACGGCGCCTCCTACACGGCATATTTCGCTAATTTTCGACGAAATGCACCGTGTAGGAGGCGCCGTTTGGAGGCTAAAACTAGCCGGCGAGGACGACCGCGACCGCGCTGCGGTTATTCGCGGCCTGCTCCGGAAGGCCGACGGCGCCCTCCGGGATGTCATTCTTGGCGCGGGCGGTGCCACCGACGCGGCGGGCGATGTCGGCAGCGACCTGCTCAGCACCCGGGGTGGCCGGGTCGAAGAACACGTAGGTCTCCGGGAAGATGCCGTACTGCTGCTCAGGCATGTTCATCGTCGCAGCGTCCTGGGACTGATTAGCGACGTTGAACTGACCCTTAAGCTGGTCCGCCGTGCGATTAGCCAGGTCAGCGATGCCGGAGTTGTTGTAGACGAAGACCTGCGCGCTCGCATTGTCGAGCTGCGCGCCCTGCGGGGCCGGAGCCGGAGCCGGTGCCGGGGTCTCGGCGTTGGGGTCTTGCGCGTTGGGGTCCTGGGCCTGGTCGCCTTCGCGCTGTTCGGCGTTCGGGTCCTGCGGCGCGTTCGGATCCTGGGAGGCGTTGGGGTCCTGGGTGCCCTGGCCCTGGCCGTCGCCAGGCTGGGCCGCGGACGGGGCGGCCTCGGCGGTAGCGGAGGTGGAGGTTTCGGACGAGGCGGAGGATGCGGCGTTGTTGTCGCCACCCTTCTGGGTCATCGCCCACAGGGCCCAGAGCAGCAGCAACGCAGCAACGGCGATAAGGATCATGGCGAGGCCACGGCGGGGCAGGCCGCCTTGGGCGGCAGCGGCGCCCGCCCCAGCACCGGCTCCAGCAGCGGCGCCGCCAGCGGTGACGGCGGTCGAGCCGGCACCAGCGCCTGCACCGGCACCGGCACCGGCACCGGCGGCGTAGCCTGCGTACGCCTCGTCGTAGGCCTCGTCATAGTCATAGTCGGCGTCGTCGTCGCGACGGTGCGCGCCGCGGTATTCCTCGGCGGGTGCGTCGGTGGGGGTGTCGTCGATAATTTCGGCGTCGAGGGGCTCGTCGCCCACGTTGTCGTAGCGGGGGTCGTTGCCATACTGATCTTTAGTCACAGCAGCAACAATAGCCACACCTGGTGGGGGAAGGGAGGCAACACACCGGGTTAGGCGTCGCGAAGCCTTTGCAATCGCCGCACCAACTGAGGCTCCGCCGCGAGCGCATCCGGATTATCCAAAAGGACGTTCAGGCGCTGGTAGTAGCGGATCGGCGTCATGCCAAGTTCGGCACGGATAGCGTCCTCGCGCTTGCCGAGGGACCGCGGGGCGCGCGCGGCGAAACGGAGCACGGCGAGATCGGTGTCGGAAAGCATGCCTAATATATTGGCATGACCATCCGACCCATCGTTATCCACGGCGACCCTGTGCTGCACGAACCGACCAAACAGGTCACGCAGCCCGTTGAGGAACTGCAGGAACTCATCGCCGACATGCACGAAACCATGGACGCCGCCCACGGCGTGGGCCTGGCCGCCAACCAGATTGGTGTGCCGCTGCGCCTGTTCGTCTACCACTGCCCCGACGGCGACGAGATGCGCCGCGGCACCGTGATCAACCCGGTGCTGGAAACTTCCGAAATCCCGAAGACAATGCCTAGCGACGACGGCGAGGACGACGAAGGCTGCCTCTCCGTTCCCGGCTACTCGTGGCCGACCGGCCGCGCCGACTGGGCCAAGGTCACCGGCCTGGATGAGAACGGCAACGAGATCGAGGTGGAGGGCACCGGCTTCTTCGCCCGCTGCCTGCAGCACGAGGTCGGCCACCTGGACGGCTTCCTGTACACCGACGTGCTCACCGGCCGTTACAAGAAGGAAGCGAAGCGCGAAATCCGCGACAAGGGCTGGCGCGAGCCGGGCAACACGTGGCTTCCGGGCACCGACGAGGATCCGTTCGGCCACTAACGCGGTATGATGTGCGGGACTGTCTATTTTTCCGGAGGCACCCATGCGCATCCCCGCCGTCATCGCCGCGACTGCGATCACGCTGACCACTCCCGCTGCGCCCGAAACGCCGCTCGAGCAGCTGCTTAGCGACGTCACCGAGACCCGCACCACCTCCCTTACCGCACTTAAGGAAGCGGATGGGGAGGACGAGGTCCGCGAGATCCTCACCGATTGGCGCAAGAACCTCATCGAGGCCGCCGACGACCTTGAGGAGCTTCGCGAGGACGCCGGCGACCTGACCGACGAGGAAGAAGCCGAGTTCGACGAGGCAGCCGACGCCCTCAAGGCCGAGCGCGCCGGCGTGCGTAAGTTGCGCTCAGAGCTTTTGCTTAACGACGACACCGTCGTCCTCCCCTCCGCCCTCAAGGGCCTCGACGGCATCTTGGGCACCACCGCCTTCGACGCCTTCGAGCGCTCCGAGAACGGCGACGCCCGCATCATCTACGGCATCCCGGGCGGCAAGGAAGAGGCTGCCGCGTCGGAGGATGCGACTGCGGAGAAGGCTGGCGAGAAGGCTTCGGAGAAGGCTGCTGTTCCGGCAACCACGGTGTCGACCACCCCGAAGACCACCGAGCCGAGCAGCAAGGCGCCGAAGACGTCTGAGTCGCTGAGCCTGCGCGCCGAGCGGATGCAGGACAACACCACCACCTCGGAGACCACTGAGTCCACCACCAGCGAGACGACTACGACGAATACGTTGTCCGGCACCGAGACCACCACGACCGGTACGACTACCGGGGAGACCACAACCTCCGGCACTTCGTCCAGCACGACGTCTAGCGCGACCGCCACGACCTCGTCTGGCACCACGTCTTCGTCTTCCTCTTCGTCGACGACGTCGGCGTCGGTGCTGCAGAACCGCACCACCTCAGCAACGTCGAGCACCACGCGTTCGACCACGTCCTCCTCGAGCACCTCGCGCACCACGACCAGCACCGAAGATGAGCGCGACGGCGACCTCGCCGACACCGGCACCCCGATGCGCGGGCTGATCGGCCTGGGCATGCTCGCGCTGCTGGCCGGTGTGGCGTTTGTGTTGCCGGGGGCGGGTAGGGCTCGTCGATAAGAAGAGCGCGAGAAACACAACATATGTCGCGTATTTTCCGCTCGGATGACGTCGTGGTGGGGGACCGCGTCGTGGTCAGGCAGCGGCGCGGCGAGCACGCCAGCGACATCATCGGGCACGTCGTGTCGCTCGACCCGCTGGTGGTGCGGCCGCAGGAGGTGGGTGGCTTCCCGTCCTCGAAAGAGGCGATCGAGGTGGCCAACGTGCACATCATTAAGAAACTGTCGGCGAGAACGGTGCGCAACTCCGAAATCCGCGCGCTGGAACGCCGCATTGCCGACGACATCCCCACCACCGAAGAAGCCTGGGCCGAAGGCTGGCTCATGCGCACCGGCAAGACCGACGAGGCGAACTCGGCGGTACCGCTCGGGCCGTCGGCGGGCCTGCAACCCGTACCTATCGACGCCATCCGCGCCTTCTACCGCGAACGCAACCTGCCAGTACGGCTTATGATCCCGGAGCGGATCGGGAAACCCGCGCTGAAACTCCTCACCGACGAATGGACACTTGCGGAGGAGCAGGTGGCGTGGGTGGACGGTGAGGGATACGGGGTGTCGTCGATTAGCAATGTGCCCGAAGGAGCACTCGAACACCACCGTCGGCGGCTGGCGCTAGGCTAGGCGCATGCGAATCGCCACCTGGAACGTCAACTCCGTGCGCACCCGCGCGGAACGCATCGCCGCATTCCTCGAACGCAACGACGTGGACGTGCTCGCGATGCAAGAAACCAAAACCGCAGACGCAACATTCCCCTACGCCACCTTCGAATCCGCAGGTTACGAGGTCGCACACGTGGGCGTGAACCAGTGGAACGGCGTGGCCATCGCCTCCCGAGTGGGGTTGGACAACGTGCGCGACCACTTCGACGGCCAACCCGCATTTGCGAAGAAGGGCGAGCCCGAGGTGGAGGCGCGCGCGGTCGGCGCTGACTGCGGCGGCGTGGAAGTGTGGAGCCTGTACGTGCCCAACGGCCGCGAGATCGGCGACCCGCACTACGACTACAAACTGCAATTCCTGTGGTCCCTGGCGGAATCGGTGCGGCCCGGCGACCTGCAGGTATTCATGGGAGACTTCAACGTCGCACCCCGCGACGAAGACGTGTGGGACGTCGCCTGGTTCGAAGGCAAAACCCACGTCACCGAACCCGAGCGCGCCGCGTTCCAGATGCTGCTGGAGGCGGGGTTGTACGAAATTCGTCACAACGAGCCCTACACCTTCTGGGACTACAAATCCGCGCGCTTCCAACACAACGAAGGCATGCTCATCGACTTCCAACTCGCCACTGCCCCCATGCGCGACCTAGTCAAACGCGCCTGGGTGGACGTCGACGAACGCCGCGGTAAAGGCGCATCCGACCACGCACCCGTGATCGTCGATTACGACACGCGCGGCCTCTCCTATAATGAGGTCCGATGAATATCGACCTCGGATGGTGGCAATTCGCCGCAATGGTCCTCGACTACGCCATCAAATTCGTCATGATCGGTGTGGTCCCAGGCGGCCGCAAGCCGTCGTCGGCAAACGCGTGGCTTTTGCTCATCCTGCTGCTGCCCGTCGTCGGCCTGCCGCTGTACCTCCTCATGGGCTCCACGTTCGTGTCACGACGCCGCCACCGCATCCAAGTTGAAGCACGCCGACACATCGACGACTCCAACCTCAACGTCGCCGACTTCCCCGCCGACGAAGAACTGCCCGACGTCACCACCTCCATCGTGCGCCTCAACCGCACCCTCACCGGCTACCCCGCCGTCCACGCCGACGTGCGCGCACTCTGGACCGACTACCACAAAACGATGCACCGCATGGCATCGCTCATCGACGACGCCACCTCCCACGTCAACATCGAAATCTACGCCGTAGCCTGGGACGACACCACCGACGTCGTCTTCCGCGCCATCGAACGAGCCGTCGCCCGCGGCGTCCACGTCCGCCTCCTCTTCGACCACATCGGCAGCCAAAAATACCCCGGGTTCCGGAAACTGAAACGCCGACTGACCGAAATCGGCGTCGACTGGCACATGATGCTGCCACTCGCCCCACACCGCGGCCGCTGGCGCCGCCCCGACCTACGCAACCACCGCAAACTCCTCGTCGTCGACTCACGCGTAGCCATGCTCGGATCCTTCAACCTCATCGACCGCTCCTACCTCGTCCGCCAACACGTGCGCGCCGGCCGCCAATGGGTCGACGCGTTTGTCGAACTCGAAGGCCCCATCGTCGCGTCCGCCGACTCCATGTTCGCCACAGACTGGTACACCGAATCTGGCGAGGTGATTGAGCAGGCGCCGGTGAGGGAGTCGTCGACAAGCAATGGCGTGCTCCAACTCGTCCCCTCGGGACCCGGATACCTCACCGAGCCGAACCTGCGCATGTTCGTGTCCATGATCCACAACGCAAAAACGCACGTCACGCTCTGTTCGCCCTACTTCGTACCCGACGACTCGCTGCTGGAAGCCATCACCTCCGCCTGCTACCGCGGCGTACACGTCGACCTCCTCGTCAGCGCCAAATCCGACCAATTCATGGTCCAACACGCCCAATCCGCCTACTACGAACAACTCCTCAAAGCCGGCGTGCGCATCTGGGAATTCCCCGCGCCATTCGTGCTCCACACCAAGTTCGTACTTATCGACGACGGCCTCCCCGGCTCCTCCGCCGTCGTCGGATCCTCCAACATGGACATCCGCTCCTTCAGCCTCAACTACGAATCCTCCCTCTTCGTCGCCTCCGGGACGCTGCTGCACATGCTGTCCGAACTCGGCACTAATTACTTAGCCGTGTCCCGCGAGTTGACGCTGGAGCGGTGGGATCAGCGGCCCTGGTACAGGCGCTACATCGACAACGTGATGAAACTGACCTCCGCCCTGCAGTAGGGGTGTGGACTGTCTCTTATACACATCTGACGCTGCCGACGAGCGATC
>OJKZ01000163.1_pt1 | contig 31146 bp, 31 predicted proteins | sample 1596791 | NCBI WGS metagenome assembly OJKZ01 (sample SAMEA3904677, study PRJEB24821) | metagenome | biome: Builtin; feature: hospital; material: surface | place: USA | collected 2013-06-04 | reverse complement strand
CGAGATTGCCTCTTGTCTCGTGGGCTCGGAGATGTGTATAAGAGACAGCATTAGGTAGATTCGTATTCCAAGGTTTTTGGCAAGAGTTAAGGAAAACGATGATTGGTTCACTAAGTGCCGCCGGAAAGACCGTGTCGGCATCCCTCCGAGGGCAAGGGCGTACGTTCTCGAAGGTGGTTGCTCTCTCGCTCGCAGCCGGTGTGGTTCTCGGCGGACAGGTGCCAGCACAGGCGGCACCGCGCATTGGTCAGCTACCGGACATCACTGCACGCGAAAGCACTATTGACTACCAGAACTCGGAAACCGTGGACAAAATTGGCGGTGGTCTGGTGGATGTCATGGGTGGCGTGAACCGCGTCATCTCCGGTGGCGAAAGTGGCCATATCACCGAGCCGTTCGACCCAGAGGCGGGGCAGCTGCGCAAGGAGTTCGGAGCGATGGGCTCCCATCCAGTTGCCGCAACCCGCGAAGCAATGCCATGTGATGGTGTCGTCTACACCATCTATAACCGCGTACTGCGGGACCTCCACGGTCTCCACGACACCACCGGCTGCTACGACGTACTGCCTGAATCGGCCAACGCCTCCCCAGTTGGCGCGCAGCTTATCTACCCGGCGGATATTGACTCCATGGAGTCTGCGCCACTGATGGTTCTCAGCCCTGGCATTGGTACTGAGCCGGGTATGTACGACGCGCAAGCGCGACTCTATGCAAGCCACGGATACGTCGTGGCCCTTGGCTACAACTTCACCAACTGGTTCGCGCCACAGATGGTGCTGGCAGCTTCAGTTGCCGCAGCGGCCAATGAGGACGAGTCCACACCACTTGCAGGCAAGATCGATTTCTCCCGCACGATGCTGGTCGGGCACTCTGCGGGTGGTGGCTCCGCAATCTTCCTGAACAACAGGATGGATAAAGCCTTCCAGGCTGCGGGTATCGATATGGTCACCCGCGGTCTGGTTGCCATCAACCCAGGGCCTTCCGACGCTGGACTAATCTCCACACCGCCGGAGATTCCAAGCCTGGTGGCCATTGCGGAGCACGAGGACATCGTTCCTTTTGATGCGGATCGACGTGGTTACCGCGATGCTGAAGGGCCCGCCTGGGAAGCGGTAGTCACCGGTTCCTACCACGGCACCTACCTGGATGATCCGTCCAAGAATGTGCTTGGCTCGCTGGTGCTGTCCTTTAGTGAGTTTGTGCTCGGCGGAACGAGTCGAGCAAAGGCCGTCTATGAGGGTGCTAACTACGGCCTGGCTACTGACTCCGAGCTCAAGGACGTTCAGCGCAAGGGCGTTTAGAGCTGGCTACTCCATCGACTCTGGAATCAGCTTTGCCGCGGCCTCGGCGATTGCCTTAGGCTGTGCTTTCGTGAGCTGATTGCCGTTGAGATAGTCGTTGGCCCAGAGTCCATCGGAAATCATTTGGACAACGTAGGCCATGCAGGCTTCCTCATCGGTGGCAATCTGTTCTACCGGCGGATTCCACCGGCGCAAAAGGCGCGTCCAGATCTCGCGCAGCTCCGGGTCGGCGGCAGAGTCGATGGACATGAGTAGCTCGGCCCTCGTTGCCGTATCCAGTGAGACCTGGAGGTTTGCGCGTAGGCGGTTGGCGGGGGATACCTCCTCTGCGGGCCCACCCGCGGCTTCGATAAGCTCCTCTTCCCATAACTGCGCCATGTGCTCATGGACGCTGCGAATCATGTCTTCGCGGGAGGGGAAGTGGTAAATCAACCCTGATTTACTCATTCCGCATTGAGTTGCGACATTTTCGTAGGTGACCTCGGAAAAGCCACTTGTCTCGATAATCTCAACGATTGTGTCGAGAATGGCAGTGCGCTTACTCGTGCGCATATTCAGTCTCCTTCGGGTTGCCGCGAAATGCCACCGCAGTCGCAATCGCTGCAATGACAGCAACGACAGCCAGGATAATCAAAATGGCCAGGTAGGAACTGTCGAGGCCGGCGCGGGCGCCGTCGTTAAGCGCTGGCGTGTGAAGTGCATCGGTGAGTGAGATGCTGGCGTCGACAGGCGTGAACAAGGCGTAGAACATGGGCAGGAGGCTGCCTGTGATTGCGACGGTGATTAGTGTGCCAAATTCGTAGGACACGGATTCCATCGCCGCCGCCATACCGGCCTTTGACCTCGGGGCTGAGCCGATAATCGCGGTCGACGACACCGACATCACAGAACCTGCGCCCGCGCCGAGCAGTATCAATCCTGCGATCATGAGCGGGAAATTGTCCGAGGAAACACCGTAGTACATGCCTGCCAGGCCGATGGCGTTGAGGAGGAATCCGCCGGAGATGAGTGTGCGGAAACCCACTCGATGCAGCACCATGCCGCCGATGACACCAACTGGCAAGGACGCCAGTGCCGCGGTGGCAACTAGCAAGCCCGCGTCGAGTGGTGTGTATCCGACGGAAATCTGGAAGCGCTGCGTCGTCATCAATTCGGCGCCTGCCAGGACAAACATGGCAAGCGCTGCTGCCAGCACGCCACCGGAAAACATCGGCGAACGGAAGACTGAGAAGTCGATGAGGGGTTCGGTAAGACGTGCCTGACGACGCTGAAACAGTACCGCGCCCACTAGCCCACAGGCGATAGCTGCGACGATGACGGTGGAGGAGCGATGGCCGGCGAGTTCCTTGATAAGCGAAACCAGACCCAGCATGGCCAGCATCGCGTAGAGGCTGGTGAGGAAATCCCAGCGCTTGGCTGGGTTGGGCTGATTCGGCGGAGCAAAAATCAGCGTGCCAATGATTGCGAAAATTACTACAGGGATGTTGATAAGGAAGATTGAGCCCCACCAGAAGTGATCCAATAGGAAACCGCCAACGACGGGGCCAGCGGCGGCACCCAGTGTTGCCGTGGCAGACCAAATGCCAATAGCTGTGGCAAGTTCACGAGGGTGGTGGAAGGTCTCACGTAGCAGTGCGAGGGTCGCCGGCATCATGGTCGCGGCGCCCAGTCCTAGACAGCCGCGGGCGATGACCAGCGCCCAGGCGTGCGGCGCAAAGGCCGCGGCCAGGGAAGAGAAGCCAAAAATTGTCAGGCCCACAAGAAACATCTTGCGGTGACCGATGCGGTCGCCCAGGGTGCCGGTGCCGAGGAGGAGTGCAGAGACCACCAGTGGGTAGGCATTGATGATCCACAGGCCCTCCAATTCGGTTGTGTGGAGCTGCTCGCGCAGAACCGGCAGAGCAGTGTAGAGCACCGAGTTATCTATGACGATGAGTAGTAGGCCGGCGCTGATGATAGCGAGGAAGATCCACCTGTGGGTGACTGAAGTGGGCGGAGTAGCCCTTGTGGAAGCGGCGTGGTCGGTACTTGTCATTCCAATAACTGTAACGAACGTTCGGTTTAGTTACAACTTTTTGAAGGGGCAACGATTTAGGTCTAGAAAATTCAAGAAAAGTACGCTAATCCCCCTCCAAGGAGCCGGTGAAAAAGTGTCTGAGTTGAAGGCATTATTGAGGTACGAATTCACGACCGCCGTTCGATCCGTTACCGTGATGGTGTCCCCCTCACGGGGGACGGTCACCGGGCCCGGCATGGCTTATCTGCCCTGTAGTTTCCATGATCCGGGGGTGTTGCCACCGGGCACCGGGGACAACCGCTGACAGCTAATAGGGCCACGGACCAAACAGAGGTCTCGTCGTAACGTGGGTGCCTGCAACGGATGTCCAAGACACCGGCGACCAGCCGCAACAGAAGGACACCACCATGGAACCGTCCGCAACACCCGACATCATCATCGGCCTCGACGTCGGCAAAACCGGCCACCATGCCTGCGCGCTGACCACCACCGGCGAGAGAATTTACGACAAACCACTGCCCCAAGACGAAGCCGCACGGCGCGAAATCTTCGCGTCCATGCAGGCCCACGGCAGCGTTCTCATGGTCGTCGATCAACCCAACACGATCGGCGCCCTGCCCATCGCCGTGGCCCGCGACTGCGGTTGCACGGTCGGAGACCTCCCCGACCTAGCTGTGATGTCCAGGGACGTTGTTCTGGCCCCCGCCCGTAATGACACCGTGCCGATTCAAGAAGTATCTGTCCAGACCGCTTGCCATTGAAGGCATGTTAGAGTTTGGGGCATGTCGAGTCCCGAATCAGACAGGTCAGGGGTTGTCGGTCACACCGCCAGCCCCTTGAACCACTAGTTACGACGCCCACGATCTGTGTGGGCGTATGTCTGGCGTACCCGGGGCGCTGGCCGTGGTGACAAGAAGAACCATTTCTTGATCTCACACCTCGGAGTACTCGATGCCTTTTGCCCTCTACATGCTTGCCCTGGCGGTCTTCGTCATGGGCACTTCAGAATTCATGCTCGCGGGATTGCTCCCCGCGATCGCGACCGAACTTGACGTCTCGGTCGGCACTGCGGGCCTGCTGACCTCCGCATTCGCAGTCGGTATGGTCGTCGGCGCGCCAGTGATGGCGGCATTCGCTCGCCGTTGGCCACCGCGGCTCACATTGATCGTTTGCCTTCTCGTGTTCGCGGGAAGCCACGTCATCGGAGCGATGACACCAGTGTTCTCTCTCCTGCTCATCACCCGGGTGCTCAGCGCTCTCGCAAACGCAGGATTCCTCGCCGTAGCACTGAGCACGGCCACTACCCTCGTGCCAGCGAACCAGAAGGGGCGTGCACTGTCGATCCTGCTCTCCGGCACGACGATCGCAACCGTCGTGGGCGTCCCCGCCGGGGCACTGCTCGGCACAGCGCTGGGCTGGCGAACGACGTTCTGGGCGATCGCCATCCTCTGTATTCCCGCGGCCGTTGGAGTCATTCGTGGCGTCACGAACAATGTTGGTCGGAGCGAGACTAGCGCGACCTCACCAAGGCTCCGTGTCGAGCTCAGCCAGTTGGCGACGCCGCGGCTCATCCTGGCCATGGCACTCGGAGCGCTGATCAACGGAGGGACCTTTGCGGCATTCACCTTCCTGGCACCCATCGTGACCGAGACCGCGGGCTTGGCCGAAGCGTGGGTGTCCGTCGCGCTGGTGATGTTCGGCATCGGATCGTTCCTTGGCGTCACGATCGCAGGACGACTATCAGATCAACGACCTGGCCTCGTGCTCGCAGTCGGCGGACCGCTATTGCTGACAGGCTGGATCGTGTTGGCAGTGGTCGCATCTCATCCCGTTGCGCTTATCGTCCTCGTCCTCGTTCAGGGATTCCTGTCGTTCGGCGTCGGCAGTACTCTGATCACGCGTGTGCTGTATGCAGCATCGGGTGCGCCAACGATGGGCGGTTCGTACGCAACCGCAGCATTGAATATCGGAGCTGCAGCGGGGCCCGTGCTTGGTGCGCTCGGGCTCGCGACCGGGCTGGGGCTGCTCGCGCCGGTTTGGGTCGCTTCGGTGCTGACAGCGATCGCTCTCGTCATCATGCTTCTCACCAGACGCGCGCTTACGAAGACCGCGGCGGAGGCCAATTGATGACCCATCCGAACGCTCTTCTCACTCCTCGTGCCCGTCTCCGGTTAGCTCGGCTGATTGTCGAAGACGGCTATCCGGCCACGATCGCCGCAAAGATGGGGTCGTTTGCGGGAGAGGGCGAAATCCTACGCTAAGGCTTTGGCCAACGATATTCTCCGGTAAGATTGATGTGTTCCCAGGGGATAGGAGAAGTCGCTTGATATCTAGTATGACGTCTGTCGCACCTGCTTGATCGCGGCCGCGATAGCTAGATCGCGTTGCTCCTCTTCTCCATCCGCGTTCCAAGCTGCGGAAAGGCACCCATAAGCGTACGCCTGGTCGAGCAGGCGACGCGGATCGACGTCCAGCGCACGAGAGAATGCGTCCGCCATCTGTGCAATGCGTCTAGGATCGAGACAAAGGTCGTCTCTGTCAGCCGGATCGTAGAACATATTGGCGGCGCCAAAGCCCACTTCACCGACCAGACCGACGGGATCTATCACCAGCCAGCCGCGACTGGAGAACATGATGTTTTCATGATGCAGATCGCCATGTAGCCCACGCAGTTCCGAGGCATTGCTCATCATTTGATCGGCTATAATCGCCGCGTGGACGTAGTCAGTTTGACAACCTGCGTTTTGATCATCGCGCGCCCGCTGAAACAAAGCTGCAAAGCGATCCCGGATCGGGAGAAGGGCAGAAGGCAGGGGTTCCTCAGATGCGGCATACAGCTTCGCCATTAGTTCCGCTGCAATTTCGGTCGCCTGGTAGTCGCCGTGCTCGGCAACGATGTGAGAGAGCATTCGCTCCCCGGCATATTCGAGCAACATCAGATTGTTCTCACGACCGAGCAACCGGACTGCTCCCCTCCCATTGCGCCATACCAGATAGTCGGCCCCGCGCAGTTCATCAGCAATGTCTTCTATAGGTTTCAATCCCTTGACGATTGCAGGAGTCCCGTCTGGCAATGAAACTTTCCAAACGAGGCTGGAAAAGGTGTCCGCAATGAGAACAGGTTGCGAAACGTGCCAATGAGCAGGAAAAACAGGCGGCATGAACATCAACCCCAAGTCAGAGGGTCCAATCGCAGATAGAAGGCAAGGCGTTCGCGGTCGGGGGCTTCGATCCCCAATACATTGAATAGGACAGCGAAGGCGCGCTCTGCTTCATCTGGCGCTGCCCAGTTCTCTTCGGCGTTAGCAATCATGAGTGCCAAATCGGCATAGCGATCTGCTGTTCCGAGCCGCCCAAGGTCGATCAGACCCGTGCATTGAAGAGTTTTAGGGTCCACCATGAAGTTCGGCATGCAGGGATCACCATGGCAAACAACCATATCGGTGCGCTCTTGGTCGAGCCGCACCGGTAGCTCTCGTTCGACACGAGCCAAAAGATCGAGCTGCGGCGTACTCTTGTCCTCGTCCGGTAAGAAGTCGGGATTGACGGCATTGCGGGACACCACATCAACGGCGCGTCCGAACATTCGCGACAGCCTGCGCTCAAACGGACATTGATCAACCGATAGGCTGTGAACAGCGCCAAGTTGCTGCCCCATTGACGGCCACGCTTTGAGCAAATCCGCTCCAGACAGATCAGCCGCCGGTACTCCCGGAATTGCCGTTATCACCAAGCATGCACCCTCCTGTTCCTCCTGCCAGTTGATCACCTCGGGGCAAGCCACACCTCGACCTTTGAGCCAAATGAGGCGGTCACGCTCTCCAGCGAGCTCACCGCGGCGGGAAGCAGGTGCGATTTTCGCGAAGGCATGCCCGTCACCACGTCGAAAAACAAAATCACCAGATTCTCCGCCTCTGACAGGCAACCAGTCAGAATGCGATTCACCAAAAAAAATATTAGTTCGATTCAATGGAGGTTCCTTCAGTTTTCTGATGAAGCGCGGAGGTGGCTCAACCTGCGAAAAGAAACGAGTTGCTACGTAAGTCCGAGAACATGCTTTCCATGGTCTCTGAGCTCGCCTTTGGGACCGACATATCGGTAGAGAGTGACGCGCTCGATGCCGAGTTCCTTGCAGAGATCGGAAACTGAAGTATCGCGCTGGGCCATGGCGGCTTGCGCGAGACGCACCTGAGCTTTGGTGAGCGCGAATTTTCGTCCGCCCTTGCGACCGCGCGCTCTCGCGGAGGCGAGACCCGCCATGGTGCGCTCTCGGATCAGATCCCGCTCGAACTCGGCCAAGGTGGCGAAGATTCCGAACACCATGCGACCGGACGCAGTCGTGGTGTCGATCTGAGCGGGCACTGTTGCAAAGTTAGCGATGAGGCAGCCTTTTGTCTTATTCAAAGGCCTTACATTTCAAAAACTCTGCTTACCAGGCGCATTTCGCCCAGGGGATCACCATAATAAAATGCTGAGGCCTGGCCTTTGCGTAGTGCACGCATCACCTCAATACCTTTGATGGTGGCGTAAGCCGTCTTCATGGATTTAAATCCCAGCGTGGCGCCGATTATCCGTTTCAGTTTGCCATGATCGCATTCAATCACGTTGTTCCGGTACTTAATCTGTCGGTGTTCAACGTCAGACGGGCACCGGCCTTCGCGTTTGAGCAGAGCAAGCGCGCGACCATAGGCGGGCGCTTTATCCGTGTTGATGAATCGCGGGATCTGCCACTTCTTCACGTTGTTGAGGATTTTACCCAGAAACCGGTATGCAGCTTTGCTGTTACGACGGGAGGAGAGATAAAAATCGACAGTGCGGCCCCGGCTGTCGACGGCCCGGTACAGATACGCCCAGCGGCCATTGACCTTCACGTAGGTTTCATCCATGTGCCACGGGCAAAGATCGGAAGGGTTACGCCAGTACCAGCGCAGCCGTTTTTCCATTTCAGGCGCATAACGCTGAACCCAGCGGTAAATCGTGGAGTGATCGACATTCACTCCGCGTTCAGCCAGCATCTCCTGCAGCTCACGGTAACTGATGCCGTATTTGCAGTACCAGCGTACGGCCCACAGAATGATGTCACGCTGAAAATGCCGGCCTTTGAATGGGTTCATGTGCAGCTCCATCAGCAAAAGGGGATGATAAGTTTATCACCACCGACTATTTGCAACAGTGCCCCGTCCGGATACTGCCAGATATCGGCGTCCAGGGAGATGTCCTGAAGCGCGGTGTCCGGAATTTCAGGTTTGTGTCTCTACAAAGACTAACTATCAGAAAAACTCATCGAGCATCAAATGAAACTGCAATTTATTCATATCAGGATTATCAATACCATATTTTTGAAAAAGCCGTTTCTGTAATGAAGGAGAAAACTCACCGAGGCAGTTCCATAGGATGGCAAGATCCTGGTATCGGTCTGCGATTCCGACTCGTCCAACATCAATACAACCTATTAATTTCCCCTCGTCAAAAATAAGGTTATCAAGTGAGAAATCACCATGAGTGACGACTGAATCCGGTGAGAATGGCAAAAGCTTATGCATTTCTTTCCAGACTTGTTCAACAGGCCAGCCATTACGCTCGTCATCAAAATCACTAGCATCAACCAAACCGTTATTCATTCGTGATTGCGCCTGAGCGAGACGAAATACGCGATCGCTGTTAAAAGGACAATTACAAACAGGAATCGAATGCAACCGGCGCAGGAACACTGCCAGCGCATCAACAATATTTTCACCTGAATCAGGATATTCTTCTAATACCTGGAATGCTGTTTTCCCGGGGATCGCAGTGGTGAGTAACCATGCATCATCAGGAGTACGGATAAAATGCTTGATGGTCGGAAGAGGCATAAATGCCGTCAGCCAGTTTAGTCTGACCATCTCATCTGTAACATCATTGGCAACGCTACCTTTGCCATGTTTCAGAAACAACTCTGGCGCATTGGGCTTCCCATACAATCGATAGATTGTCGCACCTGATTGCCCGACATTATCGCGAGCCCATCTATACCCATATAAATCAGCATCCAGGTTGGAATTTAATCGCGGCCTCGAGCAAGACGTTTCCCGTTGAATATGGCTCATAACACCCCTTGTATTACTGTTTATGTAAGCAGACAGTTTTATTGTTCATGATGATATATTACCGCAACCATCAATAATGACACTGGAGAAGTGACTACTACTTACCCTGACGGTTCAACCAAAACAATCACCGCAGAGGAAAGCGCACAAGCACTTCGAGCTCGTCTTAATGAAGCAAGCCCAGAACAGATCGCCGGCCTACAGGCTTCCATGGAAGAGCGCATCTCCAAAGAACAGGTATGCCCTTACGTTGTTGGCCTAGTCGGTGCAGGACATGCTGCAGCTTGGGGCAAAGTACTAGCTCTAGCAGCTGTCAACCCCGTGATTGCTGGCCTAGCACTTGCAGGTGAAACCGTATTCTGGACATGGGTATCTACCCACTGCTAGAAGGAGAACCTCATGCCACTGTGGATCATCGCAATTGTAGTTTTTGCTGGGGGCAGCATTGGCTATGCCCTTGGTCTAAAAAAGCGAATGGAAAATAATCCAAAGCTCCAAGGAAAAGGCCTTCGAGTTTTGTTTGCAAATAAGTAAAATATTTCATTCGCTCCGGTTCGTCACTCATCCAAGTTGACGAACCGGATTTTTATCAGACTTAACACGTTAAATAGAGGGCTTCTGTCTCCAGTACGCTTCAAGACAACGCTTAAAGAGTTTTATCTAACTGCCTAGCGGCAGGGGAACCGTATATTGCTTACGGTGTGAGCCCCTTTTTACTCCGCAGGAACCATTCCTTGCTCACGCAGCGCAGCAAGGTGTCGAGTGACCGTCGCACGAGACAGCCCCGTCTCCTCCATTATTTGCTTACGCGTCAACACGGTCCCTGTTTGTACATAGGAGTCACCGATTAAGGCTTGTATACGAGCGCGCGTAATCTGGCCTTCCACTCGCTTCTTACGATGTGTCTTTTCGAGCTTCGACCTTTGTGCTTGCGCATATTTACCGTCGGGGTCTGTTTTCCAGCGTTGTGCTGCTTTCTGGCCGCCTTTGCGTCCCATGGTGGCTAGTGCTTTTCGTTCGCTGCTGGTGGCTTTACCTGGAGCGCTAGTGCTTCCATAAGCCTTACTCTTGGACTGGGTGACGTAGCCACGCACGCGACGTGCCATGGTTTGGCGGTCGCGCATGGGCGGCATCTCACTGTCACGCCCGGCTCCGCCATGGGCGTGGGCCACGTTGTAGGCGTGCTCATAGGCATCAATAATCGCCGCATCAGTCAGACGCTGGCCTTGCTGGCGTAGGCGGTGGCCGACCTTGAGCGCGTGCTTAAAGGCGGTTTCGTCACGTGCCGCTTTTCCCTGGGTAGTCCACAGCACGCGCACTCCGTCGATAAGCTCCGGATCGTATTGGTCAAGACCCCCGGCGATTTCTGCATCTACGTCTTGGGCCAAGGCTTTAAATGCTTGGGCTTCCTCGCGGCGAGATTTCACTGCATTGATAAGTTCCCGGCCAGAGGAAAACTGTTGGCGCGGGGTGGGGTTGAACTGGTCGTGTCCTGCCATGTCCCTCACCTTTTTTACCAAGTCTCCAAGACGCATCACTCGGTTGTGTTGCCTGTACCAACGATAAGCCGTAGGAGCTTTGCCTGTGTAAAACGGGTTGCGGCTAAAGCGGTGGGAAAAATGCGGGTCGTGGTCTAAAAGCTCACCTAGTACGCGTGTGGTTGCTGCCAGCAACTTCATCTGCGCTGATTTGCCCCCACGGTCAGCGTAGACGGGGTCAATCAGCCAAATGAACTGCGCTTTCCCGTTAGTCGGGTTGATTCCCACCCACGCTGGGCCGATGGTGTGCGAAATAAGTGAGCGCACCACGTCGCGGACATAGGGATTTAAGTCTGCGGGGTCACCGCCGGCTGTTCCAATCTGGTCAACGTCAACAACCAGGACGGCGGCGTACTGCTTACTGGTAAGCATGACGTACTCGCACCGTCCTAAAGCCTCAGTGTCGAAGCGATACATGCGCGGCGAGTTCGTGCCGTCAGCATTACGCATATAAGACTTGGAAAAATCCCGTCCGATAGACCCGTGGAGCACCTCGCGGCCTAAATGTGCGCGGAGCAAGTCGCGGTCATTGGCGGATGCTGGGGTGTTATCCAGCCCGCCACGATCTGGTTCGACACGGGTGGGTGTTTTAATGTGCGCGTTTTGCGCGTAAGCCTGTAGACTCATGGCCATGCTTTCTCCCAGAGATGAGCTGGGTGATAAGCGAAAGTCACTGGGTTGCCGCCCGGTGGCTTTCTTCGTTTTCACTGTCTCCCACCGACTCTAAATGACACCAGTGTCATTTAGTAGTCATGACACGCGAAAAATGTGCCTTTTACCTGCAGTTACGCATGGCTTTCCATGTGTAACTGTTTTCGTCTGCAGATCTACTTCCCCATTTTCTCGTGCGCATATTTACCGTCACTGCGGTGGGGATGACGCATGTGGAACTGCTGGGTTTACAGGAATACATCTTTACATAACCTGTATTCCTGTAAACCTTTATTTATTGTTGCGCACGTATTCTTCGAGGTAGTTGCTGACAATCTCGCGTATGGTCACGCCTTTTTGCGCGGCGATGACTTTGAGTTCTGAGTGAAGTTCTCGGTCAATTTCGACGGTCATCTTCTTGACGTAGTCGCGGCCGGTGGGTTGGTGGAATGCACCTCGTACTGTTTTCTTCTCCACTGCCGGGGTCGGCTTTGCGGTTTTCTTTGACGAGGTTCGCGGGCCTTGCTGTGCCCTGGCGCGTTCTTTGCTGGTGCTCATTTCATCATCTCCATGAGTTCGTCTGCGACCTGTTCATAGCCGTGCATGTCTGGGCCTGGGCAGTAACCGAAGGCTAGGTGCATGTCCTCGCGTAGCGGTATTTCGGTTTTAAAGTGGGGCATTTGTTCTGCTTCGAGTGCTTCTCGTGCAGCGTCAAGGGCGCTGGTTCCCTTCCTGGCGAACGTCAGCAGGACTGCATGTGGTGTCCCGCTGACTGCGTCGCGCAGTTCCCACACGCGGGAGAGATCGGCCGCGGCAGAACGGGTCGGAAGAATAATGAAGTCACTGACAGCGATTGCTGCTTCAATAGCGTTCTCGTCTCCTGGCGGGACATCAATGAACATGAACTCATCGTCTCCGACGAGCGCCGCTTGCCTATCAACGCGCTTGGGAATGGACAGCTCAACCTCAAACGGTAAAGGATCTCCTCCGTCTTCCGCGCGTTCCGACCATTCCAGAGCTGAGCCCTGTCGGTCTAAGTCTGTGACAGTCACAGTCTTTCCTCGGTGAGCGAAAACCGTGGCAAGAAACATCGTTGTAGTGGTCTTGCCAACGCCACCCTTGGCGTTAATGGCAGTAATGATCATGGCTTCTCCTAAGTGGATGCGTCATTGCGTTTACTAGTTTACATATTTCAGTAAATACTGCTTTACAGGTCTACAGGCATACGGACATACAGCTTACTGTAAACTCTAAACGTGCTGGTAGATGAGTATTTTAGTTCTCTTTATCGTCTTGTTCTACAGACAAACCGGCGAGCATGATGCGGTAAAACTCGTTTTCAATGCTCTTATCTTCGAAGTCCGCTGCGACGTGTTCCCAGTGATATTCCTCTAGCTGGGGCAGCATCGCAGTAACTGCCATCTTGAGGTAGAAGCCACGACTGCGACCAGTTCGAGCACACAAAGTATCTAAGCGCTCAATGATGTCTTCTGGCATCCGTACAGATACCACTCGTCCTGACTTGTGGGGGCCTTGAACCATAACTGGGTGTCCTTTCACTTATTGTGTAAACAATGTTTACAGTTTGCCTTGCGGTAGTGTAGATATTTTCCGCAGCGGTATATCTCCACTGTGTAAACATTGTTTACCATAGGTTCGGAGTCGGCGAGAAGGGTCCGGACCTTTACTAAAGTTCCGGCCCCTCACTGCTAGGGGTGTTGTCTAGCCAGTTGTCTTGGTCATTGTCGTAGTCGTTATCTGCGGCAGCTTGCTGGTGGATACGGGATACCGTCTCGTCATCTGCGGTAGCGCTCATGCCGAGTGAGTCGAGGAAGTCCATAGACTTCTTCAGGCCTTGCATATCGCGACGTTGGGTAGACAGTGTGTCGAGTTCGGTCTCCAACTGGCGAATCGGGGTAGTAAAGCTGTCGCGATAGTCCACAGCTTGGTCGTAGTGCTGCGCGACTTTATCGCGCAGTCGGATTGCTTCATCGAGGATTGCTTGGTCCTCCTTGCCGTGGCGTAGTCTGCCGAAAAAGCCCCTCGTGTTCTTTTCTTCTACGGACTCACGAACCACCTGCTCTTGCTGTTCGCATTGCTTCCCGAGCTGTTCAACCGCCTGGTTGGCTTGGTCGTACTCACCGCGCAGCGTCTCTAGCTGGGCGCTGACTCGGTCTATCTCAGTACCGAGGTGCTCCAGAGCATCGCCAAAGTCCTGTTCCTGCTGCTCGCAAGGGGATGCGAGCTCTGGCTGTGCCACCTCATCGGTCCTGTCGACTTGAGCGCGAGCATGGAAGTCGACGAAGCGGGCTTCGCGCTTAGCGGCAAACGCCTGCATGTAGGCACCCATCTCGGTGCCGGCAAAAGGACTATCAGTATCTATATGGGTAGGGTGATTGACCAGTTTGGCCAGTTCCCAGTCCTGTTTGGCCTGTCCAAATAGCGCTTGAGGTGTGCGGTCACCTTGGGCGCGCACGCCTGCAGACACCAAGAGGTCGCGAGCGTACTCGGCAGACTCACGCCGAGAAACCTGGCGTATCTGGCCGTGCCCGGTCTCGGTATCTCCCGGTTGAGTCTCGGCGATGTAGAGGAAGTTACCTTCACGTCCACGGGTCATAGGCACGTAAACGCTAGCTTTATCCAGGTTGCCGATACCAGCGACGACACGGGACACATCCACGGTCGCGCCTTGGGAACTATGCCCGGTAGCGGCATAACCGAGTTGGGCATGTTTTTCCAGGTAATCGCTATTTAACGTCACTGTGGCAGAAGTATCGTCACATCGACGGGCAGTAATCGAGCCGTCATAACCGATGGAATCAACAACCCAGCGTTGACCATTGCGCACCATATCCCCGCTGCTAGTAATCAGCTTCGAGTCATTACGACGAGTCAGGACTACATCACCAACGCCAGCTTCCAGACCATCAGACAAGCACAATCGGCTCTCGGCGTTAATCTCACCACGCTCGGCGCGAATCTTCTGTGCCGCAGCATTAAGCGCGGTGACCTGGTCGCGGGTGGCAGCAACCAGCAATGACTGCTTGCCTGCGGCAGTATCCTCACGCCACCCAGCCAAAGCATCGTCCATCATGGCCGTTACCGAACCAGCATGCAGGCGCTCATGGCGCATATACCACTCGGCGGCACGGGAAACGTCTGCTTCTTCGCCACCGCGCAACCACTTCGATGCTTCACGCTCACCGGCATCACGCTGACGGAACACCTCGGTTAGTTCGACCGCGTCGGGAAGCTCATGAGACAAGGTAGCCAGCAGACCAGAGCGTGCCTTAACCGCCGAATACTGCTCTGGATCACCGACAAAAACCACACGCGAACCTGCGGCACTAGCCGTCTCCAGCACGCGAGCCATATCCGGGTTAGACACCATGCCGGCTTCATCTACGACTAGGACGGTGTCCTGGCCCCACCCCAACTTCGCCGCTGTTTGCTCCGGTGTCAGCTCGTCGGTGCCAACATATGCGCGGGCAATCGTCATGGATTCATCAGCCACATTCTCGCCCACCATCACATCAGCAGCCTTACCAGTCGGCGCTAGACCCACGACGTGTTTACCAGACTGGTTCCATGCCTTGTGCGCGGCTTTAAGTGAAGACGTCTTACCAGCACCGGCAGGCGCGACTACCACAGAAGCCAGATAGTCAGAACTGACAACCGCGCGCATAGCGTCCGCCTGAGCAGGAGATAGTTCGTCTTCAACCGGCTGAATCGACTCGGCATTAACCCCGCGCTCAACCCGTGCAGTAGCCATATCAACTACTCGTTCAACCTCGTCGACAACCTCGACGGTGGTGTACTTCTGCGAGCCTTCGCGCTGGGTATTATCCAGCTGCCGGGCCTTCTCCGGAGTCACCGACCACGTTCCTTTTTCACCCAACGCGGCATCAACAAAACGCTCCACAGTGGCAGTCATATCCTGCGGAGAAACTGCGCCAGGGCGGATAAGTTCCGCTGCTTTTTCAGCCACATCGGCACGAGTAAACGTGGAGCGTTCTGCGATAACCTCGGCCAAAACCTGGGCAGGTTTCGGCAAGAAATCCTCCCCCAATTCACGCGAGTCCTCTTTACCTCTTGGCTCCAGTCCGTCCACAAACGCACGCACCGTTGCGCCATGTTCGGCACTAGCCCACTCGGTTTCAAGCTCGTCTAATGGAGTCTCGGTGTCCTTAGTGCGGCGGGTGACTTTCTGTGCGATGCGCTCATACGCCGCCCGCGTCTCCAGACCATTCTCGGCCTGCCACTGGTCAATCTCACGCGCCCTAGTCGAATACGACGCAAGCACATCTGGGTCATCAAGCCCGACAATTTCCGCGCAACCATTGACCACATGACCGAACTCCACGCCAAGTTTTCGACTCAAAATCTCGCGCACCGTAGCCTGATACACCATGCCCGCCGCGCGCGCCTCGTGGTACAAACTGACTCCATCAAGAGTGCGAACCCTGCCGTCCTGGCACAACTGCTTATTCGCCAACAACACGTGCGAGTGAACGTGCGGGTCGCCCGCACGCGAGGTTCGGTGCTCGTATTTCACGCCAGAAATACCCGCCAGCTTTTCAATAATCAAACGCTTCTGAGACACAGTCGGGTCTTGCTTTCGCGTATAGCCAGCATGCTCTGACAGATAATCCAGCGCCTGATTTACTGCCGCCTGGTGGGCTTCATCGACGATGCCACGAACGTCAGAATCATCCCCCATAGCCCACAACAGCGACACCGATTTCGGCGCACAAAACGTCAGATCGAAACCCGGAACCCCTTTATCCCCGAGAGCTTTTCCAAGCTTTACACCACTCGGGGCAACCGCCTTATTGAACCAATTCTCAACCGTTTTCCCGGACACAACAGCGCCGTTTTCGGCACCCAAAAACGCCGAAACCTCAGCCACATTCTCACCCCGAAGCCACACCGAAGCAGGCTGCTTCCCGTCCTCAGAATAATACGAATCCGGCCCCCGATTCTCATCCACCGTGGACTGATAATAGGCCACGGAATGCGCACCCATCTTCGCGATAGTCAGCACACACGCCACCTCCTCTAACCAGCACGGTGAGCATCGGAACACCCCTAGGCACTTCTAGTGCAAATGTACCAGAGAGATTTCACAGAGAGATTTCTTCGGCAACTGACTTTTCGTCTTGGAGGGCACCAGAAAGTGTGAAAAGCGTTGGCAGGGGCGCCGCCGGGAACCGGCGGTCGGGGTCGGAGGTCTAAGAGACCGTGGCGTTGATTCTGGATACCGATGACGAGATTTTCATCGCGGCGGACGCCGCGGACATGGCGAAGCAGCTTGTCGGCCTCCTCTACGGCGGGTGAGGCACAGCAGAGCGTCGCTCCCGTGCCGAACGACGCCATCAAGATCATCTCCGGCCCCGCGAAGCTGGACGAGACGAAGGAGTGAGGACCATGTCCGACCAGAACATCAACATCAAGCTCGACCGCGGCGGCCCCGAGAACCACGCCTGGACGGTGCTGGGCACCCTGCTCGCCTGCGGCGCTGTCGGCATGGCCGCCTGGGCGATCTCCAACGCCGGAGCCCTGGACCTGGCTGCGACCGGCCTGTTTTTCTTCTTCATGCAGCTCATCTCGATGATGCTCAAGGCGGGGCTGATCGTCGTCCCGGAGAAGAACCGGAAGGACTTCGGCGAGACGCGCGGCCTGCTCAAGACCGCCTGGCGCGAGTTCCAGGAGTTCCAGGGCCGCTCGCCCATCTGGCGGATGGCGCTGCTGGCGCTCGGCTTCACCGTCGGCTACATGATCTTCCGCTGGGGACTCTCGGTGGCGCTCGGCATCTTCAGCAACGTCTGGATCGCCGGAGCCGCCTCGGCGCTCATCGCGTCCTTCATCGTCGCGCCGCAGCTGTTCACGAACCTGGTCTCGAAGATGAAGACGAAGTCGGGCCTCCAGGTGAAGACGACCACTGGTACGCCCGATGCCGAGAGGGGTGACGTCTGATGACGAAGGCGGCGATCACGACCATCGGCGCAGCACTGCTGGCCGCCGCTGCTCTCGCGCTCAGCGGGTGCAGCTACCCCGGCGACGACGAGGACCGCGCCGCGTTCCATGCCGAAGCGCAGGATCCAGTCCCCTCGGCACCGGCTACCGAGCCTACCGAGCCGGAGACCCCGGCCGAGGAGACCGGCGACGAGAGCACCGAGGAAGGCGGCCAGGGCGAGAAGTCGGGCGCAACCGCGGACCTGGGCGTCGAGGACGGGCATGTCCAGTATCTCCGCGCGATCCAGAACTTCTCGCCCGCGCTTGAGCGCTGGGTGCTCGACGAGGAGGCGGGCGAGGTCACCTACGGGATCGTCAACTGCGCCGGCCAGACGAAGTCCGAGGGCGTCGCCACCCTCGAGCGGGTCGACGGCGGCGATGGAGCAGCGTTCGAGGCGACGTGGATCGGCAAGTCGCCGTTGGAGAACGTCGCGGCGGAATCGATACGCGTCGAGATCACCGAGGACACTTTGAAGAACTTCGCGGACGTTGCGACGTCCAGGACCGACATCGAGGCGAGCAACGTCGCTTCGATGTGCGCCGAGGTCGGCGAGACAGCCGCCGACTTCGTCTTCTGAGAATGACCACAAGAACGCCCCCAGATCTACTCCGGGACCTTCTCCGCGCGAGCAGGGTCGGACGCGACTCGGGAACAATGGTGCCGTGGCAGATTTCGACCTCCTCTGCGCGGCGCTTGTCTCCGCCCCGAAGACACCATCGAAGGTCTCGTCGCGGACGTTCCGAAGCTCCGGCACGACGAAGCCTGATCGTCGTCGTCCCGAGAAGATCTAGGCTCGTCCGGCGCGAAGGGCGATGAGGGCTGCTTCTACGCGGTTGCGCGCTTCAGTCTTCCGCAGGATCGCGGAAACGTGCACCTTGACGGTGCCGGGAGCGAGGTGCAGCGCTTTCGCGATCTCAGCGTTCGTCTCTCCTTGGCTGAGCCGGATCAGAATCTCTCGCTCGCGAGCCGTGAGGCGTTCGAAGCGTTCGACGGCGCTCGCGTACTGGGTGTACGTCGTCGAGACGCCGGAGTCGAGCAGACGCCGGGCGACCGAGGGCGAGAAGAACGCTCCGCGACCGGCGACGGCGTGCACACCGGCGATCAGCTGGCGCGGATCGCCGGACTTGAGGACAAACCCGTCTGCGTCGAGCCGGATGGCCTCGGCGATGTAGTCGTCCTCCCCGAACGTGGTGACGAACAGGCAGGGGAGCGCGCTCCCGTCGGAGCGGAGCCGTTGCAGCGCGTCGAGTCCGCTCATCCCGGGCATCTGGATGTCGAAGAGGGCGACGTCGAGACGGTGCGCGTCGATCTTGCGCAGGGCCTCTGCTCCGTCGGCGGCCTGGGCTACGACCTCGATGGCGGGATCGGTGTCGAGGATCCCGACGATGCCGGTCCTCACGAGGGGGTCGTCGTCGGCGACCAGGACTCTGACCGGGGCCTCGGTCGCTGTCATCGTTGTCCTCCTGCGATGTACTCGGTGCTGGAGACCTCGTCCTGCGCGAAGCAGATCCGGTACACGTCCCCGGCAGCGTCGTCAAAGGTGTTCGCGGTCACGGCGTAGTCGTGGCAGTCGTCCGGTCGGTTCTCGCCCCGCCTGGCCGGCAGCTCGTGGCCGGGCAGGATCCGCTCGGTCTCCGCCCGCGCGTCTCCGACGCTGATGCTTGAGAAGGCCCCTGCCGACAGCAGCGCGCGGTGGTTCTGCACCACCGTCAGCGCCTCGACCGCTGCGAGCCCGACGACGACGATCGCCGCGGTCGAGGCGAGAATCAGTCGCTGGCGGAGCTTCGTTCTGCCGGTCGAGCTCTCATCGACGTCTCTCGTCGCCTCCACAGCGCGATCATCGTGCGTGCTCTGCTCCTGACGGCGAGTCGGGAGGACCGCAGAGAGGACGAACGCACTGTCCGTCTTCTCCGCGGCGAGTTCTCCGCCGTGGGCGCGGAGCTCACTTTCCAAAGTGCTCAGGCCCGTGCCCGCTGTGTGCGCGTCGGCAGGAGTCTCGCCGAGGGCGTTCTCGATCTTCAGACGCAGCTCGGCACCGACGTCGGCAGCGGTGATGTCGATCGGGGTGCCGGGAGCGTGCCTGCTTGCGTTCGTGATCGCTTCTTGTAGGACCCTCGTGACCTGCTCGCCTCCGAAGTCCTGCAGCCGCCTGGGTTCCGGCAGTCCTTGCACGGTGATGCGCGCACCGGCTGCGCGGGCCCGGGCCAGCAGTGCATCGACAGATGCTGCGCCCATTGGCAGCACGGGAGCGCCGGATCTGAGGTCGGAGACGGAGTCCCCCAGGCGTTCGACCGCGTGGGCGAGGTCGTTGCGGGCGTGTAAGAGCGAGGTGCGGGCGCTCTCGGGCAGTGCCGGGTCGATCTCGAGCCGTCCGAGATTGAGCGCGACGAGGCTCAACGAGTGGCCGAGGTCGTCGTGCAGCGACTGCGCGAGGGCGAGCCGGTCGGCGGTGGCGCGCTCCTTGAGCTCGGCCAGGCGCTGGACCTGCCGCAGCTCTCGCTCGCGGTCTGCCCTCCGCCCGAGGACGATGTACTGGCGCACGGCGAGACCGATCAGCCAGGGCACACCAGCGCGCATGAGCGCCGGGGGCAACTCCTCCGCGACGTAGAGCCAGTGCCCGTCGAGCCACGTGGCCCGGGCCATGCTCACGACGACCAGCACTGCCAGTCCTCCCAGGCCCGCGCGCGGACCCCTGGACCAGAGCCCGATTGCGATCGCGGCGATGCCGGTGAGCAGGGCCATGAAGAGGCCCGGCTCCGGCGCGGAGGCCAGCACCCCGAAACCGATCGCCGTTAGCGCGTCGACGCTCCGGCGCGCAGACGGACGATCAATTAGGGTCATGCGCTCCATTCTACCGGGGACCGTGGGCTCGCCGCCTCCCTCGATCGGGCGTGCGCAGCACCTCGCCGGTATGACCGTGGGCATAGACGAGTCGCCCCGCATGGCAGATTCTGAGGCCGAACCGCGTCCATAGCGTGGATTTCATGACTCACGAAACTTCGACGCGCACGCTTTCGACGTCGCGCAGATCCTCGTCCCGCCCCGTGCCGTGGCCCGCGCTGTTGATTGCCGTCGCAGCTCTTGCTGCCCTCGCTCTCGCGACGTATCCGGTGCGTGAGCGCCTCTTCACCGCTGTCGCCGGTCTCGCCGAGGGCTCGGCACTGGCCTCGGCGGTGGGATCCGTGGCCGAATTCGGTCTGCTTGCCCTCGTGGCGACCGCCGGCGTCCTCGCTCTCTGGTGCTGGCTGCGCGAGCGCCGGCGGTTCTGGCTCCTGGCGCTGGCTGGACTCGGCGTGATCACGGCCTACGGATTGAGCGAGGCCGTCAAGCTGCTGGTCGAGGAGCCGCGGCCCTGCAGCGTCGTCGACACTGCCACTGTGCTCAGCTGCCCCGGGAGCGGGGACTGGTCGTGGCCGTCGAATCACGCCGTCCTGGCCGCTGCCTTCGCCACCGCCTGCATCCTCGTCGTCCCCCGCCTCGCCTGGTTCGCGTTGCCTCTCGCGCTGGCGATCGCCGCCTCTCGAGTGGCCGCCGGAGTCCACTACGTCCACGACGTGCTCTCCGGTCTCGCGCTCGGTGCCCTCGTCGTCGCGGCCGTCGTCGCCGCGGCGTCGCCGGTGCTGGACCGGCGTCTGACTGGCGGACGGGACGGCCATCCGGATTCGGCCAGCCGGTCCCAGGGCGGGCGCGCATGATCGAGGTCGACCGTCTCTCGAAGCGCTACGGCCAGGTGACCGTTGTTGAAGGATTGAGCTTCACGGTCCCCGACGGATCCATCACCGGGTTCCTAGGCCCGAACGGAGCCGGCAAGTCCACGACCATGCGATGCCTCCTCGGGCTCCACAAGCCCACCACCGGAACCGTGCTCATCGACGGGCTCCCGCTGACCGCCCAGACGAGGCCGGCCGAGGTCGTCGGAGCCGTCCTCGACGCCTCCTGGTTCCACCCCGGCCGGACCGGACTGGCGCACCTGACGACCATCGCTGCTTCTGCCGGCCTACCCGACCGCCGCGCCTGGGAGGTACTCGAGGCCGTCGCGTTGACCCAGGCAGCTCATCGCAGGATCGGCGGCTACTCGCTCGGGATGAAGCAGCGCCTGGGGCTCGCGGCCGCCCTGCTGGGCAGACCGCGCAACATCGTCCTCGACGAGCCGATGAATGGCCTCGACCCGCAGGGGATGGAGTGGATGCGCGCCTTCCTGCGCGATGCCGCCGCGAGCGGCCACGCCGTCCTTGTCTCCTCCCACCTGCTCGGCGAGATGGAGACCCTCGCCGACCGCCTCGTCGTCATCGACAACGGCCGCTTGCTCGGCCAGTGGGACGTCGCCGATCTTCTGCACGCGCGCAGCCGCCAAGCGCTCCTCCGCACCGACGACGACGAACGCGTCGAGCAGGCTCTGCGCGGACTGCGGGTCCCCGTAACCGCACTGCCCGAGGGACTCTGCGTGACATTCGACGAGACGGTCCCCGACGCGCTCACGCTCTCGCGGACCTGCCGAGACCTCGACGTGCTCATCACTGCCCTGACGGACAAGCCGATCCGGCTGGAAGAGGAATTCCTCCGCCTCACCGACCGATCATCCGAAGCCGAACATGGCAAAGAAAGGCCCGAGCGATGACACGAGCATTGACAGCTGAGGTGCGCCGACTGCTCACCGTGCGCTCCACAGGCATCTTCGCTGCGCTGCTGATCGGCTGCTGCGTCGGCCCCATCGTCCTGATGGGCATCGTCTACGACCCGGCCTATCGAGGGCCGATCGACGCCGGTGATCTGGGCAAGTGCGTGAGCATCTTCCATGTGCTGGCCATCGTGTTCGCCGGCACACACACCGCGACCGAGATCAATGCGGGGTCGACGGCGCTGTCCTTCCTCACGCAGAAGAGTCGATGGGCCTCGTTGGTGGCACAGGCAGCGGTCCAGTGGGCGTTCCTCGCATTCGCGTACGTCGTCGGCATCGGCCTCGCGCTCGTCGCGGCGACGTTCTATCCCGACGGGCTGGCCATGTCGCCGCGAGGGTGGGCCTACCTCGCGGCCTACCTCCTCGTCGTTCTCCTGTGGGCGACGATGGCGACGGCGCTTGCCGTCCTCACGCGCTCCGTCGCGGTGTCCGTCGCCGCGCCGATCACGTGGATGCTCCTGATCGAACAGCTCGCGTCCATGGTCCCGATGCTCGAGGCGATCACGCCGTGGCTGCCGTTCAACGCCAGCCACATGCTCCTCGCCCAGGCACTTGGAGAGGCCCCTGCAGGCATGTCCGTGTGGCCTCCTGCCGTCGCGCTTCTCGTACCGGCACTCGGCCTGGCGGGCGCGGGGCTATGTGCCCATGTCCGACGGGACTCGGCGTGATGGGCAGGCCTGCGCCTCGCATCCGCCGCCCAAGACGGTTCGTGGCGTCGCAGGGCTGGGGCTGACTCACACCGCCGTTCAACAAACGGTCGTTGATGTGAACAGTGGTCCGGAGGAGCCGATCGCGAGCATTTCGCCGAGTGGGTGTTCACAAACCCGTTCAACTACATCTAGACTAGACAGAGGCAGTTGAAGGTGCTGTTGCAACTTGGGGCGGGAGCCAAGAAAGCTCCGTTTTTATTGTGTGATCAACGCTATGTGCCTGTGTTGTCAGGCCGTCTCGAATACCCGGCTAACAATCACTGCATCCGGATTCGGGTGACCATAGGCAAACATCGTGCCCTGCCCCTTCCGCAATGAGTGCATCGCTTCCATCCCTTTCAACGTCCGGTAGGCAGACGTTCGGTTTTTGAATGCTCCTTTCGGCCCCAGGATCCGCTTTAACCGGCCATGATCGCCTTCAATGACGTTGTTGAGGTATTTCACCCGACGATGCTCGACCGTCGATGGACAGACGCCTTCCGCCTTCAGCTCAGAGATTGCCCTGGCGAGTGAGGGGGCCTTGTCGGTGCTGATCACCCGCGGATAGCCTGCCGATTTATTCGACCGCAGCGTCTTCGCCAGGAAACGCTTCGCTGCCGCGACGTTGCGTTTTGGTGAGAGGTAGAAGTCCAGGGTCTGGCCACCTGCGGTGATTGCCCGATAGAGGTAGCACCACTTTCCCCCGACCCGGATATAGGTCTCATCCACCCGCCAGGACCTGGCCTGCCAGTCAGGAACTTGCCGATACCACCGGGTCTTCTTATCCAGCTCAGGAGCATATTTCTGGACCCAGCGGTAGATCGTGGTGTGATCGACCGGCACTCCCCGCTCGGTCATCATCTCTTCGAGGTCGCGATAGCTCACGCCGTAGCGGCAGTACCACCGCACCGCCCACAGGATGATTTCACGAGGGAACTGCCGACCGGAGAAGATGCCCATGGACCTGATTATTCCACGCCGGTCTTCCTACTGCCCCAACTTTGCAACAGCACCTTTCAAGAAACATCTTCAATCTTTCCACGAAACCCCTGGCCGGCCGAAGGAAAACGGCGCTCAATAAAAGGAAACTCCCCTAGTGCTTCTCGTCGTTGGGAGCACTAGGGGAGAAGCCACCTGCGGGGGGATTGTGGCTTTTTATTTTCCTTCCGTCCGACTATGCGCCGGGGGAGGTGCGCTGCGGACACCCAAAACCATACCGCCTTACAACGCGCCCGCAACCGGAATATCCCTCAGCAAGTGGATAGCTTTAAATTTCGAGATGCGCATATATGCATATGTGCATATCAGTACATGCGCATAAAGTGATTTTTAGTTCAGCTCTCTACTTAATGGTTTCCCTCCACATAGCATGATATACACACATGCGCATGTCGCTACCTGGAGAGATCTTCTCTAAATCTATTCTTGCTTTATGACTCGAGTAATTTCCGTGATTCAGTCGAAGGGCGGGACAGGGAAGACCACACTTTCGGTAATGCTCGCAGAGGCAATTCGGAAGATGGGTTATACGGTTGCAGTCGCAGACGGCGACCCCCAGCAATCTGCCACCCGATGGGCGAGCAGAGTAAAGGATTTTCCATTTCCCATCGAATCTGTCCGCAGTTCAAATGATTTCCCTGGAGTAGTCAGGAGAGGGAACAATCCGGACTTTCTTATAGTCGACACCCCTCCAGGTGGTTTAGCTTTCATAACCGAAAGCGCCGAGGCTGCCGATTTAGTCCTTCTTCCAACTGGTGTTTCCCCGATGGATATTGATCGAACGCAGGTCACACTTTCTTGGCTAATAGAAATGGGGATACCAACAGCAGTTGTTCTGTCGAATGTCGACAGAAGGGAAAAACTTCTAGATGAAGTCCATGCCGAACTGGAGGGTGATGAAACTGCAGCGCTTGCTGAAACAGTCATCCCAACGAGGGCGGCTACACGTCGCGCTTTCGGAACAAAGCCCAGTAGTACGAAGGTTTGGGATTCTTTGGCTCGAGAAGTAGTCGCAGCATTTGAGGATTAAGGGGTAGGCAATGGCAATTCCAAAGGCTAAAAATAAGGCGCGGGAAGAATCGTCTGGAAATAAGTCGGAGGTCTCGCCTTCAACAAAGATGTTCGCCCAAGCTAACGATAAAGCGACACGCCTTCAGTTGTACGTCCGCGATCGGCAATTGATTAAAGAGCTCAAACTCGCCGCAGTGGAAGAAGAGAAGAGTATCTCCCAACTTTTTGAAGAGTGGGCAACACGATGGCTCGAGGAAAGAAGCTAACTATCTGGTGTATATACCTACATACACATATGCGGATATAGGTATATACACATATGCGCTCTAGTGCTTTTACCTCGCTGTTTCTAGAGCTCTGGGCCTTGTTCTTCTTCAAGGTCGTCAGCAGGTGCTTGTTCGTCAGTGGTATCGCTGTCGCTGGTAACGCTTTGTTGCTCGCCACCTAGGCCGAGGCTAGCGAGGAAGTCGAGGCCTGCTTGTGCGCCCTGGTGCAGATCGCCGGCGTCTTCGTCCTGGGTGTTGTCGGTGTTGTCGGCTTCTGGGGTGGTCTCAGGTGCTGATGGTTCTTCTTCCACCTCGTTGTAGGAGGTGTCTGGCTCGTCATAGTCAGTGGTGTCGTGCTCGTAGGCGGCGGCGATGGTGTCTGCCATCATGTCGCGGATGGTGTCTTGGGCGGATTCGTCTATGCCGAGGCGGCGTAGTTCGTAGGTGCGTTGTGCGGCCAGGAGGTTTACTTCATCGGCGATATAGCCTGCATGGTCGGCAACATCGTTCGGGATTTCTTCTTCGCGCAAGCGGGTAGCGATGTCGGCGCGGTCGGCCCAGTCCATTTTCTCGCGGCGGATAGTATCGAGGCGTTGTTGCAGCCTATCGGTGTGTTCGCTGTCGTACTGTTGGGCTGCGTGGAGGCGCTTGTCCCATTCTTCGTGGTCCTCGGCGCGGTAGCAGATTTCCTCCCACAATCGTGCCTCCGGAAGGTTAGCGCCGGTGTCTTCAATGGCCTGCTGCGCTAGGCTGCGGCGCTGTTGCGCCTGTTCAAGACGCTTGTGCGCATGGTCTATGCGCTGTTGGTAGGTGCCATAGCCTGCCGCGTCGTGGTCATAAGCCCGCTCGGCTACCGGGCGGGTGTAATCATCAGCCAGTAGGCGTTGGTGCTCAATGTCTGCCAGGGCAGCTTCTTCTTCACGCAAGGCGGAACTGTGGTCTGCCATGGCCTGCTCATAGGCGCGAATACGCGCAGCATCAAGACGCACCTGCTGGAAGTTAGCCTTTACCTCGTTAAGGGCTGCGTCTTTGTCTTCGTAGAGGCGAGTAGTAATACTTGCTTCCTGCCAAGTGAGCGATTCCACCTTGGAACGAGCAAAGCGTGCGTGCTCTGCCAGCACAGTTTGGTTGAGCTGGTTAAGGTTTCCTTCCTTTCCAGTAAGGCGAGCAGTTTCCGCGCGATCGTAAGGGTTGTGGGTGCGAAGCCACGTATCGAGTTCTATATCTGCATGCCTGGATACAGGTGGTAGTTGGTTGCGTTTGCCCGTATCAAGCTGGCGAAGCTGTTCATCTAGGCGGTAGCGGATAAGGCGTGCCGGATCGTGGGCGTTGTCAATATCGCGGGTCGCCGCGTCCATGACGGTGCGCGGGTCAATGCCCGCGTCAATGAGTTTTGCCCAGCCGTGGCGGATAGGTTCTGTGCCGTCATCGCTGGTTTCAATCTTTTGAGCAAGGTCACCGGGCAGGGTGTCGATCCAGTCGGGTAGGTAAGCGTCGATGAAGTCGTTGGTGGCCTCATCTTTGCCCATAAGCCATAGGCTCATCATGCGATCGGGTGAGGTCTGCTCGTCTACGACGTCGGCTATGACCTCGCGTGCAGCCTTTGGGCTGTTATCGCGCGAGATTGCCTTATTAAAGACGTCCCTGACACTGGGGGCTTGGCGTATTCCTTGGTAGTGGTAGTGGCCTTCTTCGGCCAGTTCATCTAGCTGGTGTTCGGTAACAGCATAGATGTGGTTGGCGATTTTGCCGCGTGTAAGTGCCACATACAGCCCTGCTCTATCCACGTGGTGGTCGATTACCGCGCGGGTGCAGTCCACGGTGCTGCCCTGGGCGCGGTGGACAGTAGCGGCATAGCCTAGCTGCACATTGTCGTGGACGTAGTCTGCTGGCAGGCACAGGGTCTCACCGGTTGCTGTGTTGCGGGCGGTGATACTGCCGTTGTCGGCAATGGCGGTGACTGTCATAAGGGTGCCGTTGTTGATACGGGTACTCGTAGCAGTCTCATCGTCGTAGAACGTCTGGTTTTTGCGCGCCAGAATCGTATCGCCAACACCGGCTTGTTCACCTCTAGAAAGCTGAGCTTCCACGGTGGTGTCAACCTCACCGTGGGCGATGTAGTGGGCGCGGATTGTCTCGTTGAGTTCTGCCACATCGCGGTTGGTAGCAGCAATGAGAAGGCTGGTTTTACCGCTAGAAATATCAGCCAGGTAGTCTGCTGCGGCTTTACCTAGCATGTCGCTGCGTGCGCCACCATTGACCCAACCACGCTCTGTATAGAAGTCGAAAGTAGACGAATCTCCGTCACGCAAACGCAAGCTGGTGGCGGATTGTTCACGGTCTCCGCCGAAGCGCACGACTTCGGAGAGTTGATTATCCGTGCGGTCTGCGGCGTTGACCATTGCGCCGAATAGTCCGCCGTTTTCTACCGCGCCGAGCTGTTTATGGTCACCGATAAAGCGCACGACTGCGCCTGCTTCCTCGGCAATGTCTAACAGCGAGCCGATGTTAGGGGTCGAGGCCATGCCGGCCTCGTCGACGATGATCATATCGCCCGCGTTAATAGAAACCGGAAGGTCTTTAAGACTATGGCCGGGCTTTGTTGGGTGGTTTCCACGCCAGGTGTAGGTGAGTTTGTCGATGGTAAAAGCATCAAAACCTAAGTCTTTCGACAACACCTCTGCCGCCTGGGCAGACGGGGCCAGACCAATCACGTTGCGGCCTTCATTGGCCCACACGTTGGCAACCAGACGCATAGATGCAGTCTTGCCAGTACCTGCCGGGCCTACGCCGGTAGCGGCGAGTGTGCCGCAGGTAAGGAGGTAGCGGGCCATGGATTCCTGCCCTGCGTTAAGGCGGAACCCAGCCTCTGCTTCGTGTTCATCCAGTGCTTTATCAATCGCTGCAGATGGTGCGAATGCGGCCACCGGTTCGTTGAGTGCGCCCAGTGCTTTGTCTTCGGTATCGAGGATGTCCTGGGTGGTATAAAGCTCGCTATCAGCGCGGGCATCCCGGGCCTTTCCAGCCGAGTTCTTCAGGGCTTCGGGCAGTTCCAGGACGTCGAAATCATTCAAGGAAATGGCCTTATCGCGAACAATTGCTTCCACCACAGTGGCGTGGATAAGGTCGCGCTCGGAAAGAGAATCGAAGCGATAGCCTTGGAGTTTTCCACCCGCAGCAGTCGCTACATGCGAGGCGCGAAAGTAAGAACGACGTCTGACAACGGTGTCTAAAACCTCGTCGATAAGACCTGAAAGGTGGTCCTCGGAACGAAAGACTGGACGCTCATCACGTCCAGAATCTGCGGCAAGTTGGGCGATGGCAGCGAGTTCCTCTGCCCCAGTATCACGCGCGGAGACTTCCGCTTTCCAGCCTGCGCGAAGCTCTGCAAGGCTTTCTGGTTCACGCTTTGCATCACGGGTTTCCAAGATAGCTTGCTGCCACAACCGACCCACCTCAACCGAGTTAGGGGTTGCACCACGCGCGGCAACAAACTCTTCCACGAGTCGCTTATAGACCGGCTGTGCGCCGCGTCGACGCTTGGAAAAAGACTCCATCAGCGACTGCGAAATACCGTCAATCTCCCACGTAGGTTCCTTGTTGACCCCATGGTCGCAGGCGGTGAAAGTGTAGCCCATCTCGTTAGAAAGCAGGGTGTTCAAGATGGAATCATAGCGGTGCGAAATCGACTGATGATACTTCATCAAGGTGTACCCATCGATGGACAACCAGCGCCCATCTTCGGTCTGAACCTTGTTGGATACCAGCACGTGCGAGTGCAGATCCGGGTCTCCTGCGCGCGTATCGTAGTGCTTAAACTCCGACGCGACGAAGCCTTTCGTCTTGACTTGCTCACGCCCTTGCTTGCCAACTCGGGTAAACAAAGCGTTGTCTTCTGCCCACGCCATAGCTTCCTTTACGGCCTGGTGATGAAGCGCCTCAATACGCTGCGCGGTCTTCTCATCAGACAATGCCCACGCCACCGACACGGACTTAGCAGGCGAAAAAGTCAGGTCAAAACCCGACACAGACTGACGCACATTGTCCTTTAAACCATTGACCCAGTTGACGACTTCCCGGCCCGATTGCGGCTCGACTCCGTGTTCTTCAATGAAGAATTCTCGGCCAATATCCTGGACTAACTCGGCGCGTTCTTGCTTGCTCATCAACGTGCCCGTTGTCTGCCTATGGCGGCGCTCCGCGTCACGAAGTGCCACCAAAACCGGCACATCATTAGTGAAATTAGCGAAAGGACGCCCCAACTGTACGTCTTTGATTTTCTGACCTTCGGACATCTTCATATCCGCATCTGGGTGCAGACCTACGCCATACAACGCGGCCATTTGAGACTCGGTAACTTCCCCACCTTCGGTGACCGTTTCGGTGTTCAAACCGGCCAAACCAGAGCCTAACCAACGACCTGGCGGGGTGCCTTTCGCGTCGTAATACTTCGACAAACTTGGCGCATCTGTCGGCCCATCATTGGTAGCCACAGAGCGCAACAGGTACTCATAACCTGTTCCGCTATTGACTACGCGCAGGGTCATCATGCGCCCTAGTCTAGCAGCCAAAACCCGATTAACACTAAGAGTGCATATAGTGTGTTGTAAAAAGGGCGCTCGCGCCCACGGCTGCAGGTCTACAGCGCTGTCGAGAGACTGCAGGGATAGTCCACTGCTTGCTTCCGATTACGCCGAACTTCCCGCGTGGTGTTTGTGTCAGGAGCGGGGCGGTGTGTGCGCTGACATTGTGGGTTTATGGTTACCGCAAGTAGAAGTTTGAAGAAGCGTCAGGAACTGCGTCAGCGTCTCGAAGAAGAACAGCGTAAGCTGCGCGACCGGAAGAAGAGCATCAACTCGTTGCTCAGCCTTATTGAGCAACGAGACAAGTTGAACGAAAAGATTGGTCAAGCCTCGCAGTCCATTATCGACCTAGGGGAACCTAAAGAACTCGTGCGCGAGCTCGTCGGTGTAAGCCAGCGCGATTTCAACGACATGCTCAAGACTGCTAAGGAGTCCTCCCCTAGTGCGGAGGACTCCTCTGGAGACGATGAGTCGCACGCTGGCAATGATGAGGGCCGGGACAACGACGAAGCCGCCAGCGCCACTAAGGACGCTGGCGGCGATGATGCCGATGACAATGGCGACCAGTAGTCAGTAGAGAGAAAGACAGTCTTCGACGTTAGCGGCTGCGGCTACTGTTGCTCGTTCAGGTCGTACTACTCACCGGGGTTGACGGGCGCGGCGTCATACGGGTTGGAGTATGGCGAGTCGTTGGTCTCGTCCGTAGCGCGCTCGTAGTGGTCAGCCATGGAGCAAACCATCACGCCGAGGAAGGTGAGGAAGAACCAGATGATTACCCAGGCGATTACTCCGCCTAACGCTCTGATGATTCCTGTTCCCAATCCTGCGCGTCGTATCTGGGCAATGAGCATCCAGACCAGCATGGCGATGAGTGCAGATGGGGACATGGTTGGTAGCCGATAAATGGCAGTGCGCCCACGGAAGCGTCCTTCCTCTCTGTGGCGCGCGCCGCTCATGATGCTGTTAAAGAGTTTGAGAAGACTCCACCAGTCTTACGTGTGGTAAACATTGTTTACACAGTGTCGATTAAACAATTCTATCGACAGTCCCAAGAGTGGCAGCAATGGTAAACAATGTTTACCATTGCTGCCAAGGAGAGGATACTGCATATGAAACAAGCACCCCACCCTTCCGGACGTGTGGTGTCTGTACGGATGCCAGATGAAATCATTGAACGACTCGACACTCTCTGCGATAGGACAGGACGTAGTCGAGGTTTCTACTTAAAAATGGCTATTACAGCCATGCTTCCCAAACTAGAAGAATTCCATTGGAATCAAGTGGCTGCAGACTTCGAAGAGAAGACAATCA
>OJKZ01000161.1_pt1 | contig 31593 bp, 18 predicted proteins | sample 1596791 | NCBI WGS metagenome assembly OJKZ01 (sample SAMEA3904677, study PRJEB24821) | metagenome | biome: Builtin; feature: hospital; material: surface | place: USA | collected 2013-06-04 | reverse complement strand
CCACCAACGACGGCGGCGACAACATGGACGCCGGCATCATCTCCGCGCTCATGGCGGGCAAGGACGCCTCCACGATCGCCCTCGAGGTCGACGAGCTGCACGTCCCCCACGTCGCCGACCGGCTGCAGCCGAAGGCGTTCGTGCTGCTCAACCTGTCGCGCGACCAGCTGGACCGCGTCGGCGAGATCAACAAGATCGAGCGCGCCCTCCGCGGCGCCGTCAACGCCCACCCGGAGGCCACCGTCATCGCTAACTGCGACGACGTGCTGATGACCTCCGTCGCCTGGGACCACCCCAACGTCATCTGGGTTTCCGCGGGCGCCGGCTGGCTCGGCGACTCCGTCACCAACCCCCGCAGCGGCGGCCACGTCGTACGCACCGAGGACGACTGGTACGCCGTCGAACCCCTCCCCGACGGCTCTGAGTTTCGACGCCCCACCCCCACCTACGCCGTCACCGACGACGGCCTGCGCTGCCCGGATGGGGGCGTCGTCACGCTTGACCTGGCGCTGCCGGGGCGGGCCAACCGCGGCAACGCCGCACAGGCCGTAGCCTGCGCCGTCGACGTCTTCGGTGTACCACTCGCCTCCGCGCTCGCCGCCGTCGCCGACGTCCAAGACGTCGCAGGACGCTACTCCACCATCCACTTCGGCGACCACGAAGTCCGCCTCCTGCTGGCCAAGAATCCGGCAGGCTGGCAAGAGGCCCTCTCCATGGTGGACCGCACCGCCGACGGCCTCGTCATCGCCGTCAACGGCCAAGTCGCCGACGGCGAAGACCTCTCCTGGCTCTGGGACGTCAAGTTCGAAGACTTCCACGGCATCGCCGTCAAAGCCGCCGGCGAACGCGGCACCGACCTCGCCGTGCGCCTGCTCTACGCCGACATCGAACACGAACTGATCCACAACTGCGTCGACGCCATCCGCGCCTGCCCACCCGGCCGCGTCGAAGTGCTGGCCAACTACACCGCCTTCCGCGACCTCAAAAAGGACCTACACAAGGAGCTGGACCGTGACTAACACTTTGACCATCGGCCTGCTACTCCCCGACGTACTCGGCACCTACGGCGACGACGGCAACGCCCTCGTCCTGCGCCAACGCGCCCGCATGCGGGGCATCGACGCGACAATCCGGCCCATCCCCCTCACCGAGGACATCCCCTCCGACTGCGACATCTACACCCTCGGCGGCGGCGAGGACTCCGCCCAAATCATCGCGGCCTCCCGCCTGCAAGCATCCCCCGGCCTGCAGCACGCCATCGACGCCGGCCGCCCCGTCTTCGCCATCTGCGCCGGCATGCAAGTCCTCGGCCACAGCTTCACCGCCCACGGCGAGGAAGTCGCTGGCATCGGCGTCCTCGACGTCCACACCTCCCCCATGCCGGAGCGCGCCATCGGGGAAGTCCAATCCCACCCACTTCTCGACGGCCTCTCCGCCCCCCTCACCGGATTCGAAAACCACATGGGCGGCACCACCCTCGGCCCCGACGCCTCCCCACTCGGCCAGGTGAAACGCGGCGTGGGCAACAACGTGGGTGCTGGTTCTCGGGCTGGCGTTGAGGGCGTTGTGCAGGGCAGTGTCATCGCCACCTACATGCACGGCCCCGCCCTGGCCCGCAACCCCGAACTTGCCGACCTCCTCCTCGCCCGCGCCCTCGGCATCCACGCCCAGGAACTCACCCCACTCGCGTTGCCCGAGGTGGACCAGCTGCGCAAGGAGCGCCTCAGGTAGGTTGCCGCTAGCGCTCTAGGAGCCAGTGCCAAAGGACGCAATTCGTTCCGAGGAACTCGGGAAAAGCCCAGGTCGCGAATATGCGGTTGCGTCTTTTGGCACTCGGCCCGGTTGGTGGGACACCAAATTCCCTCATTGGATTTTGGCGACCTGGGGAAACGCTTCAGGGCCTACTCGAAAAGCGCGAATTTGGTGTCCAGTTCGTTGGTCACAACACCAAATTCCTAGTTTTTCGCGTTTCGCGGGCGAATTTGAAAAAGCCCAGGTCGCTGGAGCTCAGTGAGGGAATTTGGTGCGCAACGCAGAAGGCCAGTGCCAAAGGACGCAATTCTTTCCAAGAAATTGGATAAAAGCCCAGGTCGCGAAAAAGGTGTTGCGTCCTTTGGCATTCAGAGCGGTAAGAGGCACCCAAAAACTACAACGTGAGCCGCCCGGAGAGCGCGCGGGAGAGGGTGAGTTCGTCGACGAACTCGAGGTCGCCGCCGAGCGGCATGCCGGATGCCAGGCGGGAGACGGTCAGATCTGGGAAGTCTTTGAGCAGGCGGGCCAGGTAGGAGGCGGTGGCTTCGCCTTCGGTGTCGGGGTCGGTGGCGAGGATGACTTCGGTGATTTGGGGGGCGTCGTCACCGTCGAGGTCGGGGAGGACGCCGCCGATGCGCTTCAGCAGGGGTGTGACGGCGAGGTCCTTGGGGCCCACGTTCGCAAGTGGGTCCAGTGCCCCGCCGAGCACGTGGTAGCGGCCATTGAACTCGCCGGTCCGCTCGATGACCTGGATGTCTTTGGCGTCTTCGACGACGCAGATGAGGTCTTTTTTGCGACCGGAGTCGGCGCAGATGCGGCAGACCGCTTCGCGGGAGACGTTGTTGCAGATGCGACAGAACGTCACGCCGTCGCGCACGCCGGCAAGGGCGGCGCGGAGGCGGTCGATATCTTCGGCCTCGGTTTGGAGGAGGTGGAAGGCGATCCGTTGCGCAGACTTGGGTCCGACGCCGGGGAGGCGCGAGAGCTCGTCGATAAGGTCTTGGAGCGGTCCTTCGAACATGGGGGTCCTTTACAACACAAAACGCCTGGCGAAGTGCCAGGCGTTCAAGCGGGTGGGTTTAGATGATGCCGCCGAACGGAATCTCACCAGGTGCAGGCTGCTGACCACCAGGAGCCTCCTGTGGCATTGCGCCGCCGGTCAGTGGGCCGATCTTCTCCTGTGCCAGCTCGCCGGCCTTGTTGTGGGCGTCGCGGTATGCGGCGAGGATGAGGTCCTGCAGCGTCTCGACGTCGTCGGCGTCAACAGCCTCCGGCTTGATCTGCAGGTCGGTGATCTCTGCGCCACCGGTCATGACGACGGTGACCAGGCCGCCGCCAGCGGTGCCGGTGACGGTGGTGCTGAGCAGCTCCTGCTGTGCCTGCTGCAGCGCCTGCTGCACCTCGGCTGCCTGGCGGATGAGTTCCTGCATGTCCTGAGGCATATTTGGCTGGGTCATGGTGTGTAACACCCTTTCGTGTCAGTGATTTTGTCTAATTTGCTCACCAGTGTACCCGGTGGTTCCTGAATGCTTACAAGGGCTTAGCTCCAAGTTCGCTGGCAAGCAGGTCCATGGCGACTTCGGTGGCGTCGCGACGGTCAAAGGTCGCCGATTCAGCCTGGGCTTGGTCGACCATGTCGCGCTCTTCATCCTCTTGGCTGTAGGGCTCGGGCGGCGGCGGAGGCGGCTCCCATCCGGCGTCTTCGTGGAATGGTTCGGGCGGCGGTGGGACTTCCTCGCGCTCGCGGCGCTCCTGTTGCGCGCTGCGCTGCCCGGCGGCCTTCGCTATCGCCCGCCAGTCAGTGGGCTGCTGTGCTGTGGGTTTTGGGGTTGCTTCACTTTTCGACGCCCCCTTCGCCCCTTTCGTGCCCACCACGCAACGCACGGCAACCTTGGTGCCAAGCGCTTCGGAGAACACCGCGACGATGTCCCCGTTGTTGTTGTCGGCGTTGAGGCGCTCCGCGAGGGCACCCGTGTTGTGTCCGATGAGCAGTGTGGGCTGGCCGTCTTCGTTGTCGAGGGAGAGCGGTTTGGCTTCGGCAAGCATGATTTCGGCGACCTGGTTGCGCTTGCCCACAGCTTGGCGCAGCTTCATCCAGTCACGCTGCACGCGTTCGAGGAGGTCTTCCGCAGGTGCTGGCTCTGGCTTCGGTGCCGGGGTTGGTTCCGGCTTCGGCGGCGTTGCGGGTTCCGCGGGTGGTTGCGGCACCGGCTTCGGTTCAGGCTTCGGCTCGGGCTTGGGCTCAGGCTTCGGCGTGTTCTGCGCCTTTCGGCGCTCCGCGATCCTGGCCGCAGCAGCCGCAGCGGCCGCGGCTCCCCCACCCTGCGAAGGAGTCTGCGACGGGGCCGGCTGGGCAGGCTGGGCCGCCTGCGCAGGGGCAGCAGGCGCCGGTGCAGCTGAGGTAGCCGAGGAAACCGCCGGGCGGTCGCCCATCGTGAGCAGGTGCGCCATCATCACTTCCAACAACAGGCGCGGGGACGTCGCACCGCGGAGGTCGCCGATCCGATCGTTGACCTCGGTCGCGAGCGCGGCCAGCGTCGACGGGTGGAACTGTTGCGCTTCGGCGCGGAGTATTTCGGCGCGGTCGACGGGGGCGTCGACAAGCCCTTCGCCGAAGGCATCCGGCACGGTGACGATGAGCAGCAGGTCACGCAGCCGGTCCAGCAGGTCGAGGGCGAAACGGCGCGGCTCGTGGCCGGACTCGATCACCTTGTCGATGGTGTGGAACATCGCCGCGGCGTCCTTGGTGGCGAGGGCGTCGACGGCGGCGTCGAGAAGCGTGAGGTCCGTGACCCCGAGCAGCGGCAGCGCCATCTCGTAGGTCAGGCCGTCCGGGCCGGCGCCCGCCAACAGCTGGTCCAGCACGGACAGCGTGTCGCGCGGCGAACCGCCGCCAGCGCGGATGACCAGCGGGTACACGTTCTCGTCGACGTACGCACCCTCCTCCGCCACAATGTTTTCCAACAGGTGGCGCATCGCCTGCGGGGTCAGCAGGCGGAACGGGTAGTTGTGGGTACGCGAGCGAATCGTGCCGAGGATCTTCTCCGGCTCGGTCGTCGCAAAGATGAAGATGAGGTGCTCTGGCGGCTCCTCCACAATCTTGAGCAGGGCGTTGTTGCCGGAGGGCGAAATCATGTGCGCCTCGTCGATGATGAAGACGCGGTAGCGGGACTCCGCAGGCGCGAACATGGCGCGTTCGCGCAGCTCACGCATGTCGTCGACACCGCCGTGGGAGGCGGCGTCCAGCTCCATCACGTCCAGGTTCCCGGTGCCACCCGGCGCCAGCGACACGCAGGACGCGCACTTGCCGCACGGAGTGGACGTCGGCCCCTCAACGCAGTTCAACGAGCGCGCCAGGATGCGCGCCGAGGACGTCTTACCGCACCCCCGCGGCCCCGAAAACAGGTACGCATGGCTGATGCGCCCGTTGTCGAGAGCGTTCGATAACGGCACAGTCACCTGGTCTTGCCCAACCAGCTCACCAAACGTTGCAGGACGATATTTCCGGTACAGAGCCACGGCGCCAAGTGTAGACGATCAGCCCTCTTCCCGGCACCAATCTTTCACATCCACGCCACGCCTGCGCAGACGCCGCTCCAGCACCGGATAGCCCTGCTCGGAGGCGATCCCGAACTCCTCATCGGTGAGCGCAATCAGCTCCAGAAGCAGCGTGATCCGGCGCGGCTCACGCACCATCGGGGTGCCCTGCGCGAACACCTCCGGCTCCCGCAGCAGCCCGTGCCGCACGGTGCCCGGCGCGTCCGCCAGCAGCCCCTCGAGCAGCACGCCAGGCTGCCCCGGCATTCCAAGGCGCTCAAGCTCGCGGGTCGCGTCCACGACGGCCTCAGCAAGCACCTGCTTGTCGACGTCCCCCACCGCCATCACCTCGCACACAACTTCGGGGCCGCCATCATCAAGCGCCACCAGCCCCATGTCAGTACCGCTGAACCCGGCGGTAACCGCCACGTTCGCACCGTTCAGTTCCGCGGTGGCGACGGCGCGGGCGTCGACAAGCGAAAGCTGCATCCCCGGAAACACCGAGGCCAGCCAGGCGACAAGCTCGTCGCCCGTCATGCGCCGAGCTTCTCCACCGCCGCCAGCAGCACGCACGTGGCCACGCCGTCCATCGCCTTCGTGACCTCCTCAAGCGGCGGCAGCGACGGCGCCAAACGAATATTACGATCGTGCGGGTCCTTCCCCTTCGGGAACGCCGAACCCGCCTTCGTCAGGCTGATGCCGGCCTGCTTCGCCAGCTCCCACACGCGAGTCGCAGTCCCATCCATCACGTCCAAGGAGATGAAGTAGCCGCCCTTCGGCGTCGACCAAGACGCCACGCCCGTGCCCCCGAGCCGGTTCTCCAGCACCTCAAGCACAGCCTCAAACTTCGGCGCCAGCGACTCAGCATGCTTCCGCATCACCTCACGCACACCATTCGCGTCCTTGAAGTACATCGCGTGCGCCAACTGGTTCACCTTGTTCGGGCCGATGCCTCGCACATTCGCGATCGACTCATACCACTCCAGGTTCTCCTCCGACGAGGCAAAGAACGCCACACCCGAGCCCGCGTGCGTAATTTTCGACGTCGACGACATGTACCAGAACCGGTTCGGGTTACCCGCCTTCGCCGACAGCGCAAGCACGTCCGCGTTCACCGGGAACGTATCCGTCAGCGTGTGTACCGCGTACGCGTTGTCCCACACAATGCGGAAGTCCGGCGCGGCCGTCTCCATCGCCGCCAGGCGCTCGATAGTCGCCTGCGAGTACACCGCGCCCGTCGGGTTAGAGAACACCGGCACGCACCACATGCCCTTCACAGCAGGGTCCTTCACCAGCTCCTCCACGACGTCCATGTCGGGACCGTCCTCAAGCAGCGGGACAGTGATCATTTCGAAGCCGAAGCGCTCCGTAATCGTGAAGTGGCGGTCATAGCCGGGCACTGGGCACAGCCACTTAATCGCGTGCTCGCGCTGCTCATCCGCCCACGGCCGCGGCGAATCATTCGTCCCAAACGTGTACGCCCAGGACACCAGGTCAAACATAATATTTAGCGACGACGAGTCTCCCGCCACCAACAGCTTCGGGTCAATGCCGAGCGCCTCGGCCCACAACTCACGCAACTGCAAAATGCCCGTCAGGCCGCCGTAATTACGCACGTCCACACCCGACGCATCACGGTGATTCCCCACACCCGGCAGTGCTAACAGATCGTCCGCCAAGTCCAACTGGCGCGCCGAGGGCTTCCCCCTCGTGAGATCCAACGCCATGTTGGTCTCCTCCAGCTGCTTGTACTGCTCACGCAACTCAGCAGCCAGGCTTGCAAGCTGCTCAGCATCTAGTTCTTTCAACGGGGTGTTCAATGTCTTGGTGTCCTATTCGAGTACGTCGGCGTATCTACTAACGACCCATCATCGTACTAGCGACACCCCACCCCGCGCGACGGTTTTTCCCCAGTTTTACCCCATAAAAAAGGGGACCTCACGCACCTGCCAGCGCCCGCTTACCCTTGCTGCGTTCCCGCCCTGGGGGAGTTCACGAGATGAGCACCGCGTGAGATCCTGCAGAACACTCTAGCCTGAAGCTTTAGGCGTTGCAAAACATTGACTGCGCAGGCGTTTTGTCGGAACCTGGGGGGATGGGTTAAAGTAGTCCCTCGACGCATGATGTGTCGCAACTAGGAGGATTCGACTAGCGGCCTATGTCACACGCCTGGAACGCGTGCGGGTTTCACGACCCTCGTGGGTTCAAATCCCACATCCTCCGCGCTATTCAGACAGCGCATCCGGTTGAAGTTTTTCGCCGGGTGCGCTGTTTTTGTATTTGCATTGGGCTTGCTGTGCACCACATTCCCTGTTTTTCGGAGTGGTGCCCGAGCATTTCCCCAGGTCGCGCTCGCTTCGTGAGGGAATGTGGTGCACTACCCATCGCCCGAGTGCCAAAGGACGCAACCCACTTTTCACGACCTGGGCTTTTACCCCCTCCCCCAACAAGAACTGCGTCCTCTGGCACTCACACCACGCACGGAGACACCAAATTCCCCCACCGGCTGCCAGTGACCTTGACTTTTCCAATCCGTCCCGCGAAAACCCAGGAATGTAGTGCGCGAGGAGGGTAGTTGCGCACCAAAATCCGGCATTTTGAAAAGTCGCCAAGGCATTTCCCCAGGTCGCACCGACCGTATGAGGGAATTTGGTGCGCGGGTCCAGCATGACAAAACCCCGCGACCCAACTCACAGGTCGCGGGGTTGTATACAGAGGAGCTACTTGTTCTCTGTAGTGGTCGGCTCAGCCGAGGTCGTGGCTGGTGCCGTCGTGGGAGCTGCCGTCGAGGTCGTGGCAGGTGCCGTGGTCGATGGCTTCCGGCCGAGGAAGTCGCCGAGCGAGGAGCCCTCGTTGGAGCTCTGCTGGATCTTGTTGGCTGCGCCGTTCTCGCCTGGGGCACACAGGGAGAGCAGGCCGGCCAGGGCACCAATGCCGAGCGTGACCGCTGCGATGGCGCCGAGGGCTTCGGTGGCCTGCGGGCCGAACTTGGCGTTCAGGCGGGCGGCTTCAACGTCGAGCTGCTTTAGGAAGTCAGGTCGGTTGTCGCCGAAGTTGCCGAACGGGTTCGGGATGTTCATCTGCTCGGAGACACGGCGCGCGGAGGCGCTGATCTCTGGGCCCATTGCGGCGATGAGTGGCGCGCCGACGGCGACTGCCAACCCGAGCGGGATGAGCCACAGGAGTGGCCCGCCGTGGGAGGACATGTCGGCGAAGCAGCGCTGCAGGTCATCGGTCGAGCTCTTGCCTGGGGTCTTCGGCTGGTCTTCACCCTGGACAACGACGTGGACAGTGACGTCGCCTTCGCGGCCTGGGATCGTGATGTCGAAGCCCTTGGGGTCCGGGGTTCGCTCAGCTGGCGGGACGATGATGACCTTGTCGCCCTCGCGCTGAGCGGTCCAGCCGTCGGGGAGTTTGAGGTCGCCGATGTTAGCACCTGGCACGTGGACCTCAACGTGCGATGTGCCCGGTTTGACCTCAATGGTTGGAGGGGTGTCCTTACCTGCCGCGGTTGGCGGGGTGTCGCCACCGACGGTGACAATGGCTGGGCGGGTGACGGTCTTGCCGTCTGGGTAGGTGACCTCTACTGGGACGACGACCTGGTCGCCAGGTTTGGCGTCGGCAGGTGGCGTGACGGAGACTGAGCCGCCGTCGTTGATGGTGACGGTCCAGCCTTCGGGTGCTTCCCAGCCGTCGACGATCTTGAAGGTCGCGCCGTCAGGCTGCGTGCTTGGCGGCACGACAACGGTGACGCCGCCCTTGGTACGGCCAGGGTTGTAGTCGACTGGTGGCTGGCCTTCGGGGGTGTCGGCGTCGTCAACAACCAGGATGGTTGCTGGGCGGGTTACCTTCTGGCCGCCTGGGTAGGTGATGTCGACTGGGACGACGGTGTAGTCGCCGGACTTGGCGTCGGCAGGCGGGGTGGCGGTGACGGAGCCGTCCTCGCCGACGGTGACCTTCCAGCCCTTCGGCGCCTTGTACTCAGGCGAGATTACGAAGGCGGTGCCGCCCGGCGCGCGTGGCGTCGGGTTGACGGTCACGGTCTGGTTCGGTTTGGTCTGCTTCGGGGTGTAGTTCTGGTCCGGGGCGGACGGGGTGGCCGGGTTCGGGTCGACGGGTGCGGCCGGGTCGTCGATGACGGTCACGACGATTGGGCGCGTGATGCTGTTGCCGTTCGGGTCGGTGACCTGTACGTTAATCACGCCGAAGTCGCCTGGCTTGGCGTCGGCAGGCGGGGTGACGTGCGCGACACCGGTGTTTTCGTCGATGTTGATGGTCCAGCCTTCGGGGATGTCCTTCTGCTCGACAACGTAGGTGGAGCCCTCGGTGCCACCCTTCGGGGTGACAACTACGACGGTGCCCGGCTTGGTCGGCTTCGGTGGGAACTGGACGTCGTTGGTGCCCTTGGGGGCGTCGTCGACAACTACGACGACTGCTGGGCGAGTGATCGAGGAACCATCCGGGTAGGTGATCTGGACAGGCACGACAATGCGGTCGCCTGGCTTGGCATCGGCCGGCGGGGTCGCGGTGACGGAGCCGTCCTCACCGACGTTGACCTTCCAGCCCTTCGGTGCCTCGTAGGCGTCGTGGATGGTGAACGTGGTGCCCTTCGGCGCATCAGCGCTGAACTCTGGGGCGTCCACGGTGACCTCGACACCTGGGCGGGTGGTTTCCGCCAGGTAGTACGCGTCCGGGTTCTGTGCCTGCGGCGGCGCGCTGACGATGACGGTGCCCGGTACGACCTTGGTGGAGCCGTCTGGGAAGGTCACCTCGACGTTGATGGTCTTGGTTTCGCCGTCGCGGGCGTTCGCCGGCGGCGTTGCGGTGATCTCGCCGGTGCGCTTATCGACGCCCACCTTCCAATCACCGAGCTCCTGATCAGGAGCGATCTTAAACGTCGAGCCGGCTGGCAGCTCCTGGTCACGGACCTGCGGCAGCGTCACTGTAACGGATGGGCGGGTAATCACCACGTCGTAGCCAGGGGTGTGCTCCTGCGCCAGGGTCGTGTCAACGCCGACCACGGACTCCAGCACGTCGTGGGATCCGTCTGGGTAGGTGGCCTTGACCTGCACGGTCACGGTATCTTCCAGGCGCGCGCTCATCGGCGCGGTGACCTTGAGCGCGTTGCTGCCCTCTTCCAGAGTGACGTCCCATGGGCGGGCCTCACTGCTTGGGGTAGCGCCGACGACCTCGAAGGTGGTGCCGTCAGGGTACTTCGGGCTGCCCGGCTTCAGCGCGACGGTTGCCGTCTTGCCCGGGGAGGTCTTCTCGTTGCCGTAGCTTGGGGCCCACTGCTGGGTCTTGAGCTGGAACGTTTCGCCGATCTTGGCGTTGTCCTTGTACTTCTGCAGGTTGAGCTGGTCGGAGCCATCCCGCGGGGTGGCGTACACCTCAACCTGGAGCGCCTCCGGCTTCTCGTTGTCGATTTCGCCGGTCCCGCCGACAGGCAGGGTGACATGCACGCGGCCATCCTTATCGACGCGCGCATTCGCGCCCTCGACAGCCTTACCGTTTCGCGTCACGACAGCAATCACACGAGCGTAATCTTCTCCAGCACCGTTGGTGACCTGGATGTTCGTCGCAAACTCCTTGCCGTTCGCGGTGACAACCGGCACCTCGTCCTGAGCCGCCTGCAGCGGGAAGCACTGCGCGTTCTCTGCCGGGACCGGCAGCAGGTCAACCTCGGCGATGTTGCGGGCTTCGAAGCCCAGGCGGTTCGGGAAGTTCTCGTAGCCGTTGCCTACGCTTCGGGCGACCCACGCGAACGTGCGTGTCTCGCCTTCCTTGATGTCCTTCACGTCCTCGAGGGTGACCTTCGCGGACACCACCGGGGAGCCTTCCGAAAGGTGCAGCTCGACCGGCTCAACGTGCGCGGTGCCGGTGACCTTCAGGTCCATATTGGTGGTGCTATCCTCGCCGGAACGCACCGCTCCTGGGATAGTCTCCCCTACAGACACCGCCGAAAGGGTGAAGGTCTCCTCGAAATCAGAGATGCCGGTCTGGTTCATGCGCAGCTCGGAAACCATCGAGTCCACAGCGTGCTCGCCGTCGCCGTGGAGGCTGACCCAGTAGTACACCTCAACCTGGCCCTGCTCGTTGACAACGGCGCGGGTGCCCGGCTCAAACGAGCCCTCGTTCGGAGTACTCACGCCACCGATGCGCTGGTGCGGGAACAAGGTGTTCGCGCTCAGCACGTCGTGGCATCGGTTCTCTTCGGCGCTCTGCGCGTCCACCTGTGGCACCACGAGCGCGGACGCCCCCAGCGCCAGCGCCACCACAGTGGCTGACATTCTACGATTTCGCATTCTGAAACTCCCCTCAAAGGCAACTGTGTGTTATTTGTGCTATCCATTCATCATGAACGGTTTTTAAGAAGTTTCAAGTACTTTTGACAGTTTATTTTCAGCGAACGTCCGGACCTGCACAGTTGTCGTCAAAATATTTGCATCACATGCATGTTATTCAACCAGCGGTTACCCCCGCTCGGGTGTATTTGTCCAGACGAAAGGATCCGCTGAGAGCCTCTCAGGGTCAAAGCGCTCAAGGATCTCCTGCGCCGTCACAGCGCCTGCGCACCCAATCGATTCTGCAAGCGCCCGCACCACGCCATCCACCCCAATGCGCTGCGACATCTCCGCAAACGTCACCGCCCCGTCGCGCTTCGCCAACCGCTTGCCCTCCGCGTTGAGCACCAGCGGCACGTGCACATACTCGGGTTCCTGCCCGCCCAACAAGTGCGTCATGTACGCCTGCGCGGGCGCCGACATCAACAAATCATCCCCACGAACCACCTGGTCAACACCCTGGTCCACGTCGTCGACGACCACCGCCAAGTTATACGCCCAGTCCCCCGCCTGCGCCTGCGCAAGGTTACCGCCGCGACGCACCACCACGTCATCGACAGGCCCAGTCACCTCCCCGGCAAAGAAGTCACGAACCGTCCACTCCCGCACATCGGCACGCAGGCGAAGGGCAGGCATGCGGCCCTGCTGCGAAAGCTGGTGGCGTCGAAAAGCTCGCTGCTCCTCATCCAAATCCCTGCATGTGCCCGGGTACATCCCAGGCTGCGCATGCGGCGCACTCGCCGCCTCCCGAATCTCGCGGCGCGTGCAGTAGCACTCATACACCGGGAGCTGCGACAACGCCGCCTCATACAACGCCGAACGCTGCGACTGCCACACCACCGGCGGATCAAAATCAAGACCCAACGCCAACAAGTCCTCTATTTGACGACGCCCCGCCGCCTCCGACGAACGCTCCGAATCAACATCCTCCACCCGCAGCCAAAAACGCCGCCCACTCCGACGCGCGAACAGCCAGGCCAGCAGCGCCGTCCGCAGATTGCCAAAATGGAGATCCCCACTCGGAGAAGGTGCATACCGTCCAGCATTCATGTGTATAGGATATGTAGCCGTGACAAACCAAGAAACTTTTGCGCGATCGCTTTACCCTGTCCTGGTATCTGTGTTCTGCGCCGTCTTCCTCATTTCCAACATCACAGCACAGAAGGGAGTCGCCCTCGGACCATTCATCACCGACGGCGCCTTTTTCCTCTTCCCACTTGCATATGTCCTCGGCGACGTGCTCGCCGAAGTCTACGGATTCAAAGCCGCCCGCCGGGCGATCTTCACCGGATTCGGCATCGCCATCCTGGCCGTCGTGTCCTTCTACATCGCCATCTGGCTCCCCGGCGCCGACTTCTACGACATGCAAGAACCCTTCTCGACGATCCTCGGCCTCATGCCGCGCATCGTCATGGCGTCCCTGGCCGGCTACATCGCAGGCCAGCTGCTCAACGCGTGGGTGTTGCAGAAAATGAAAGACCGGTTCGGACACGACCGCCTATGGGCTCGCCTCATCGGCTCCACCATCGTCGGCGAGTTCGCCGATACCCTCCTGTTCTGCGCCATCGCAGCGGCGGTCATCGGCATCGAAACGCCGGGTCAGTTCATCAACTACGTCGTCGTGGGCTTCCTATGGAAGACCCTGCTCGAAGTCGTCCTACTCCCGATCACGTACCCGACCATCGCGTGGGTGCGCCGCCGCGAGCAGGAACTGCATGCAGAGCTGCGAAGCTAACGCCCAGAGCCAGCGCTAGGAGCTGGCTCGAACACCAATCTGAGATCAAGGGCAGCAAGCACTTTGAGCAAAGTATCAACAGTCGGGTTACCAAGCCCGTTTTCAATGCGGCTCAACTCGGCCTGCTGGATCCCAGCGGAATCTGCAACCTCTTGCTGCGTTGCGTCGCGTTCTTTCCTCGCTGCCATCAGGGCAGCACCCACTGCCCTTCGGTCTGCAATCTCGGAAGCAAACGCACGAGCAGCAGCATCTCGCACGATCTCAGCAGCTGGTGAAGCTGCTTCCCGATACGGTTTTACGAATTCTTCAAATGCTGTAGTCCCCATTCCCACACCTTTCATCCGCTGATTCAATACCCCTGATCTTATGTGTTACAGCACATAAGATCAAGAGGGTTGGTCACGCTTCCACTGCTCCAACGCAGCCCTTGCAGCTCGAATCTCCTTCTGTTCTTGCTTGCTACTTGGCGCACGCAGTTTGTTGTACCCACCCAGCAACAGAACGATCTTATCGCCGTGAAAAGTGCAGTAGACACGGATCAATACGCGTTTCTTCCACCAACGTTTTGGCACCCGATCAGCTGCTCCCGAGGGCCCATGCTCGCGAAGAATTGTGTCGATGCTTCTTCTTATTCGAAGTTCAAACAGCCCCCTACCAAGGCTTTTGCCCCATTCGCTTTCACAGATGCGAATCCCCAGCGGCGCTAAGACATACTGGACTGCTGCGTCCGTGACTGCTCGTTCCACTTCATCCAGGCGTTTGTAAAAACGATGAAAGTTTCCACCATCGAAAACCTCGACACGCCAAAGTTGATCAGACAATATACCCCCTTGTCCCCCGAAATGCGCTCTAGCTTAACGCCTATAAGAGCCTCTAGCCACCATCATCTACTTCCCCGCGTAGTACCTGCCCATAAACTCGTCTCGGAACGCCTCGTACTCCCCGGCATCGATGGCGTGGCGGATGTTGTCCACCAGGCGGATCATGAACTCCAGGTTGTGCATGGTGCACAGCGTGCCCGCCAGGAACTCCTTGGCCTTGAGCAGGTGGTGGATGTAGGCACGTGAGTAGTTCTCGGAGACGTAGCCGCCGAACTCCTCATCGACGCCGGAGAAGTCTCGCTTGAAGCGGGCGTTCATCAGGTTCATGCGTCCGTCCAGCGTATAGACGCCCCCACGGCGACCAAGACGCGTCGGCGCGACACAGTCGAACGTGTCGGCGCCGGCTTCGACAGCGGTGAAAATGTCGTCCGGCTCGGAGATGCCCAGCAGGTGGCGCGGCTTGTCCACGGGCAGCTCATCGGTGACCCAGCCGACGATGGTGCCCAGGTTTTCCTTCTCCAGGGCGCCGCCGATGCCGAAGCCGCCGAAGCCGCGTCGGCCGGCCTCGCGCGCCTCCCTGTCGAGGTCGAGCAGTCCGCGGGTGGCGTGGCGTCGTAAATCTTCGTACTGGGCGCCCTGCACCACGCCCCACAGTGACTGCTTCGGGCGGTGCGTGCGCGCCTCGGTGAGGCGGTGGTGCTCGTCGAGGCAGCGCTTCGCCCAGCGGTGGGTGCGCTCCACGGAACGCTCCTGGTAGTCGCGGGTATCCACGAGGGTGGTGAGCTCATCGAAGGCGAACATGATGTCGGCGCCGAGCTGGTGCTGGATCTGCATGCTCACCTCCGGGGTGAAGCGGTGCAGGGAGCCGTCGATGAAGGACTTGAAGTCGACCCCGTCGTCGTCAACGCGGGCCATGCGGTCCTTGTTCGCTGCGCGGATGTCGCTTTCGTGCAAGTCGGCGACGTCCATGGCCAGCACCTTCTTAAAGCCAACGCCCAGACTCATTACCTGGAAGCCGCCGGAATCGGTGTAGGTGGGCCCGTGCCAGTTTTCAAAGGCGGCGACTCCGCCTGCTTCGTCGACGATCTCCGGCCCCGGCTGCAGGTACAGGTGGTAGGCGTTGGACAGGATGGCCTGGGCACCAGTGCCGCGGATCTGCTCCGGGGTCAGCGTCTTCACCGTCGCCTTCGTGGCCACCGGGATGAACGCGGGCGTTTGGATGTCGCCGTGCGGGGTGTGGATCGTGCCGGTGCGGGCGCGGCCCTGCTCGGTGCCAACGTCAAAGGAAAGGTCTGTGCTCATCGGGAGGGCTCCAATTCTTCGGTCTTAGGGGTGTCTCTGCGGTCTTCAAATTCGCGCTCCAGGCCGGTGCCCTCCACGTCCACGTGCGGCAGGATCCGGTCCAGCCAGTGGGGCATCCACCACGTGGAGCGGCCGAGGAGGAACATGGTGGCGGGGACGAGGGACATGCGTATGAAGAAGGCGTCGAAAAGCACGGCGGCTCCGAGCGCGAAGCCGAAGATCTGAATGAACGGCAGCGGCTGGTTAATAAAAGCGACGAACACCGCGATCATGATGATTGCCGCCGCGGTGACCACGCGCGCGCCCTGGGCGAAGCCCTCGATGGTGGACTCGTGCACGGCGCGGATTTCGGCTTCCGGGTCGCCTTCGCGGCGCAGCTTGAGGTAGTGCTCGCGCATGCGGGTGACCAAAAAGACCTGGTAGTCCATGGCCAGGCCGAAGGTCACACCGATGAGGAAGATGGGCAAAAACGACAGGATGGGACCTGGCGTGTTGACCAGGCCGAACAGCCCTTCCTGCCAGAACAGGACGGTCACGCCGAAGGCCGCGCCGACCGAGAGCAAGAAGCCCAGGCCTGCGACCAGCGGCACCATGATGGAGCGGAACACGATCATCAGCAGCAGGATCGCCAGGCCCACCACGATCGCCAGGTAGAGCGGCATCGCCCCGCTGAGCTCCTCGGTGATGTCCATCTGCACCGCCGTCAAGCCGGTCAGTCCGATCGTCACGCCGGTGGCGTCCTCGACCTCGTGCAGCGTCTGGCGCAGTCCGTGGGCCACGTCCAGGGTGTACTCCTCCTCCGGGCCACCCTGCGGGTGGGCGACGATCTGTGCGGCAGTCATGTCCTCGTTAGCGCCGATGAGCTGCGCGTGTTCGATCCCGTTGACCGTATTCGCCTGCCCGACCGCGTACATGAACGAGGCCAGCGCCGCCTTCTCGGCGCCGCCCGTGTCGTCAGGGATCGCGTCCATGTAGGGCTGCAAGCTTTGCGACGAGGGGTCGGCCGCATGCGCGTCCACCACAATCAAGAACGGGGCATTCACGCCGGGGCCGAAGCCCTCCGCCATGAGGTCGGCGGATTTACGCTGCGTGGTGTCCACGTTGGAGGTGCTGTCAGACGGCAGCGCCATCTCCAGGCCCAGCACCGGGGCGGAAAGCGCGCCCAGTCCAAGCACCACGAGCGCCATCACGGCAGCCGGGAAGCGGCGCACGAGGTTGACCCAGCTGCGGCCCATGGATTTGGCGTCCAGGTCCTTGGCGGGGCGTGTGCCCGGGCCGGCGTGGCCCGCGATGCCGGGGATGCGCCCGGCGAAGGCACGATCGCCCCACAGGCCGAGCAGCGCGGGCAGCAGCGTGAGCGCCACCAGCACGGAAACCAAAACGGTAAAGGCGGCGGCCAGGCCCATCCAGGACAAGAACTCGATCCCGGCGAGCACAAGTGCCACGAGCGCCACGAAGACGGTGGTGCCGGCGAAGACCACGGACGAACCCGCGGTGCCGACCGCCATACCGGCGGCCTCCGGACCTGGCAGTGTGTGTCGTTCCTGCCGGTAGCGCGACAGGATGAACAGGGCGTAGTCGATGCCCACTGCCAGGCCGATCATCACGGCCAGTACCGGGGTGACGTCGTTGAGCTCCACCCAGTGGGTGGTCAGCACAATCGTCAGCGCGCCGATGCCCACGCCCACAATCGCGGTGACGATCGGCATTGTCGACGCCGCAAACGACCCGAACGTGACCAGCAGGACCAAGAACGCCACGCCGATGCCGATGAGCTCCGAGGTCGTGTTGATCTCAATCGGGTCGCCGAAACCGGCACCGCCGGCCTCGACCTGTAGACCGGCCTCGCGGCCGAGCTCCATCGCCTCGGTGACCACGTCTCGGTCCGCCTGGTCCACCGACATGGAGGACTCCGCGCCGAACTCGAAGGTGGTGTAGCCGATTCGGCCGTCGTCCGAGACCAGGCGCAGATTGTAGGCGTCGGCCTGCGCGGTTTCTTCCGGCAGGCCCATCTCCGTCATCTGGCTGACGATCATGTCCTGCAGCTCTTTGTTGACCTCCACCGGGTTGCCGAAGCGCTCAGTACCGGTTAGACCTTCCAGGTTGTCGCGGATGTAGCCGACGGTTTCGTCCATCGCCTCCATGTACTCCGGCTCGTCCAGCGTGCGGCCCTCGGGCGCGGCAAAGACAAGGTTCACGCCCGGCGCGGTCGCCACGTTGCCCTCGCCGGGGAAGTTCTCCTCTAAGGTGTCCAGCGCGGAGATCGCCGGGGTGCCGGAGATGGCGAACTCTGAGGTAAAGGGACGCATGAGCGACAACGCTGCCCCCGCGGTCGCGCCGAGGATGAGCAGCCAGGCCACAATGACCCGCCACTTGTGCAGGAACGACCATCGTCCCAGACGGAAGAGAAGCTTCGCCACAGATCACACGGCCCTTCGGGTGTTGAGGTGTAAAAACGCGTGCAAGTACTCGGCCCATCATAGTGGGCGAGACACGCAGGCTAAAGAAAAAGTGGCGCACCCCGGTGAATGGGGTGCGCCACTGCATTTGGCGGTAGCGGCGGGATTTGAACCCGCGGAGGTTTTACCCTCACTCGCTTTCGAGGCGAGTACCTTCGGCCGCTCGGACACGCTACCGCCAAACAGAATAACGGTTAGGCGCGCCCGGCACCAAATCCTTGGACGGTTTACTTGTCCTCGTCCAGCTTGTCCTGGACCTTGCCAGCAACCTCGTTGAACTTGTCCTTGACCGCGTCGCCTGCATCCTCGAGCTTCTCGCGGACATCGCCGGAGAGCTGGTCAGCCTTGCCCTCGTTGGAGAGCTTCTCGTTATCGGTCACCTCACCGGCGGCCTCCTTGGCCTTGCCCTTCAGCTGGTCTGCCTTCTCATCAAAACCCATGTCAATGCTCCTTAGATTAGAAAGTGCTTTCTTTGCCCCACCCTACCTACACAAACACCCGCCGTGTGTAACGATTTGGCATAGGCAATTACCGCAGCCCCGCAAAGAAATCCCCGAGTAGCGCGGCGGCCTTATCCGCCAGCACTCCGCCGCGGACCTCGACGGTGTGGAGGTGGCGGGGGGTGCGCAGGGCGTCGAAAAGCGAGCCGACAGCCCCTGTTTTCGGCTCCCACGCGCCGAAGACTAGCGACTTTAGGCGCGCGCCCAGGATTGCCCCGGCGCACATCGTGCACGGCTCTAAGGTGACCACCAGCTCGCAGCCGTCGAGCCGCCACGTGCCGAGCTCGCGGGCAGCAGCACGAATCGCCTCGACCTCCGCGTGCGCTGTGGGGTCCCCGTCCGCATCACGCCGGTTCACACCGCGGCCGATGACCCGACCGTCCGGCGCGTAGACAAGCGCGGCCACAGGCACATCGCCGGGCGGGGTGTCGGCCGCCAGTGCGAGCGCCTCACGCATACGCGCCTCTGCCCGGCGCTGCGGCGCGCTAGTTGTCATTCCCGAGCGCGTCGGCGAGCTCGTCGCCGAAGCCCAGCTCGTCGGCCAGCATGAAGGCCAGGTCCTCCGGGTCGGCGTCCTCGTCGAGTAGCACGCTAAGCTGCTCGTTCGACAGGCCGAGGTCTTCAAAGATGTCGAAGTCGCCGTCGGCCCACGCGTCCACCATGTCCAGCTCGTCCGGGTCGATGTCGGGCACATCGAGCCCCGCCTCGGCGAGCACTTCCTCGGCGAAGTCGTCGTCGACGGCCATCGTCGCGTCGGAAAGCAGCACGAGTGCCCGCGCAGGCCCGGGCCGCAGCACCACCAGGTAGTCGTCCTCCACGTTGAGCATCGCGAACGCGGGCCCCTCGTTGCGCAGGGCACGCACCGCGCTTATCGACGCCCCCACGTCCCCAAACCTGTCCTCATACTCCCGCACCTGCCACGCGCCCTCGCGCTGCGCCACCGTGACGGCCCAGCCGCCCGCGTAATCCTCGCTCATGCTCGCCCACAGTAGTCGGCACACAGAGACAATGTCATTAGAATGAGACGTGTGAACCAAAGCACCCGCCTCAAACCAGTCTGCATCATCGGCCTCGGGCTGATCGGCGGCTCCATGCTGCGCGATCTCGTCGCCCAAGGGCACACCGCCTACGGCTACACCCACTCGCGCAACGGCACCCGCGCCGCGCAGCGCGATGGCTTCGACGCGAGCAATTCGCTTGTCGACGTCCTCCAGCGCGCTCAAGCCGACGACGCCCTCATCGTCATCGCCGTCCCCTTCGACGCAGTCGCCGAGATCCTCGACGCGATCCAGCTCCACGCGCCTGACTGCGGGATCACCGACGTGGTCTCGGTAAAGAAGCCCGTCTACGAGCTCGTCCTTGCCCGCGGCATGGGCGAGCGTTACGTGGGCGGCCACCCGATGGCGGGCACGGAGCACTCCGGCTGGGTCGCCTCCAAGGAGGGCCTGTTCCACCACGCCGCGTGGGTGGTCACCTACGACTATGCCCTGGACGTCGACCGCGTGTCCGACGGTTGGTCCGCGTTGTTCGCCCAGGTGTGCAAGCTCGCCGCCGCAACCGGCGCTGAGGCCGTCCCGGTGCGCGTCACGCCACACGACGAGGCCGTCGCGCGGGTTTCCCACCTGCCGCACGTGCTCGCCGAGTCGCTGGCGCTGGTGGGCGATAAGGGCGGCACGCTCGCCCAGTCTTTGGCAGCGGGGTCTTTCAAAAGCGCGACCCGCGTCGCGGGCACCGATCCCGCCCTGGTGCGCAACATGTGCGAGACGAATGCGGAGTCCCTGGTCCGCGTGCTTGACGAGTACATCGAGCTGCTCGAAACCGCGCGCCAGGACCTTTCCGGCCCGGCACCTTCGATGAAGCAGCTTTCCGAGAACGGACACCGCGCCTACACGCGCATGAACGCCCGCTCGGGCGCGCGCCGCGAGTCGGTCTCCCCCATCAAGATCTCCTCGCGCCCGGTGATGCGCCTGCACCCCGGCGCCCCGGGGTGGGTGCAGCAGCTCAAGCAGATCGAGTCGCTCGGCGGCCGCGTCGAGGTGTTCTAACTACTCGTTCTCGCGGCGGCGGCCGACGAACATGTAGGCGCCGCCCGCGAGCAGCAGCAGGATGCCCAGGGTGATCACCGTGGTCATCGGCGTACCAGTCTCTGCAAGATCCCCATCGCGGCTGGACTCGGACGTGGAATCGGAGCTGCCCGACTTTTTGCTTACCGTCCGCTTGACCACGGAAGACTTCTTCGCCTTGGCGCTGGTGGAGCGGCCGGTAGACACGCCGCCGGTCATGTTGGCGCGGCTGTAGCTCGGGCCAGGCGTGCTCGACGTGGTGCTTGTGCTCGTGCCGGTGCTCTTCGCGCCGCCCGGTTTCGCGGCCCCACCGAGTGCGCCACCGGCACCAGCGAGGGCGGCGAGCGGGCCGATGAGTGTCTTCATCATCGGCTCGACTTCTTTCATCACCTCGAGGATCTGCTGCGGCTTCGTCTTCTCCTTATTGGACTCGGAACGGCTCAAAACGATCTCGCCGGAGTTGTTGGAGCGGTCGAACACCAAGCGGCCGTTGTTGTAGCCATCCGGTGCCTCCTCCAGGGTGATGGAGACGTAGCGCTCGTCGCCCTTCGGCAGCTCCGCCGTGGCCACGCCGTCCGCATCCGTGATGCCGATGATCTTCTTGTCCGCCTTCAGCACGGCACCTCCGACCGGGCTACCGCCCTCGGTTACGACGGTGATGCGTACGTCCTTCTTGGGGTACTCGGTGGCGGTGGAGGTCGCCTTCTTCAGGTGGAGCTCCTCCATAGTGCGGGTCACGGTGTAGTACTCGTTCTTGTACCCCTTCGGCAGCTTTTCCTCATCCACTTTCACACGGATAGATTCTTCGCCCTCCGGGATGGTGAGCTTCACTTCACCCTTTCGGTTTGTCGAACCGACCTCCTTGTTGTTCTGATCGCGAAGAGTCAGACCCTTGAGCTCCTTGAAATCCGCATCCACGACGGTGACAGTGACCGTCACTTCAGGGAGTGCCGCAGTGGGCGTGTCCTTACCGGTAGCGGCGTCAGCGTCCTCGTTCGTGGCTTTCCCTGTAGCCGTATCCGTCGGTGTCTCCTCCGGCGTGGTCGTGGTGGAATTCTCCGTCGCTTCGTCTACCGCCTTCTCTGTAGGCGTGTCCTTCGGAGTCCCCTCCTCGTCCGCGTGGAACTGCACGCGCAGCGTGGTCTCGCCAGCGCTGACCGGGTGCAGCTCGCCGCCGGCGTCAACCTGCACGTCGCCGAGCTCGGCGGGCAATGACAGGCGCGCCTGCCCTTCACGGTCCGTCTTGGCGTAGATCGAAGGATCTTCCTCCACGATGACGTCGTAGTCGCGCACGGCGCGGCCGTCCTCGTCGGCAACGGTGACGAGCACGTCGCGCGGAGCTGCAGGTGCGGTGGTCTCTGTGGCCTCGGTGGTCTCAACCGGCGCAACGGGCGCGGCCGGTGCAGCGGGTGCCTGCTGCACGCTCGGCTCGGTGGCCATAGTGGGCTCGGTGAGCTGAGTCTGCGACTGCGAAGACTTCGGCTCAGCGGCCTTGGAGGGCTCGGCGGCGGGTGTCTTCGCCTCCGCGGTCGTGGTCTGCGGCTGCGAGGACGGGAGGTACCAGGCACCCGCGCGCAGGCCAGCGAGGTTGAGGTAGTTCTCCGTAATGCTCTTGCCCTTGGCCGTAGCCACGAGCAGCGGGCTGGTGTCTACGTCCTTGACCTCGACGGTGCCCGCCGTATCGTCCGCGAAAACGAGGTTGCCGGCGCGGTTGGTGTAGGCGTAGTGCAGCTCGCCCAGCTTGGAGGCGTCCACACCACGCGCCACCTTCAGCGGGGCGGTGCTCATGCGGCCCGACTCCACGTCCAGAGTCCACAGGTAGGGCTCGTCCTTGGCCTCGCCGGAGCTGACCGCGTAGAGAGTGTCCGCGTCGCCGTTGCTAATCGATCCCCACGCGCGCGGCAGCTCCGCGTCGGTTGTGCCGTTGACCGCAAGCTCCTGGGAGTCAAACTTCAGCGGACCGTCGAAGGGGGTACCGGATGCGTCCTTCGACAGATCGAGCGTGTGCAGCGTATCCCCAGCGTCCAGCACGAGGGTGCCGGTGCGGGTGAAGGCGGCGGAGGTGGTGGAGGGGTCCAACGCCCCGTCGACAAGCACCTTGCCCAAATCGCGCAGCTCACCCGTAATCGGGTGGATGCGCAGCAGGTGGCCGGCGGGCTTGCCCGCCCCACCCTTGGACAGGGCGTAGACGCGGTCGTTGACCGGGTTGAGCGCAAGCGCAGTGTAGGCCCAGCCCGCGGACGCGAAGTGTGCGGCGTACGAGCCGGAACCGGCCGGGGCCTGCGGCGCAGTCTTCGGCGCGAGGTCCGCGAGTTGAGAGAGCAACGACGGCTGCAGCGCGGTAGCGACGGGGGTGATGGCGAACGTGCCAGCGACCGCCGCCGCGAGCGCGACGCAGCTCAGCTTTCCGGTGTGCTTGCTCAATGTCATGTGGTACCTCTCAGAGTTTCTGTGCACGGCTCAATCGGGCGCATCCAGCCCAAACCATTACTAATGTATCCGTGTTGGCAGCTGTTCTCAATACACAACGCCGCCAAATTTTCAGCTGTACATACGCCAAAAGCCCGCCGCTTAGCGACGGGCTTTCAGACGTGCTCCCTGCCTGGACGGAGCGTAGGCGCAGACTAGGCGTTGGCCGGGGAAGGCTCAGCCGCTGTCGTCAGCTCCTGGCTCTTCTCCTTCTCCACGTTGTCCTTATCTTCGCTCTTGTCCTTGTCCGAGCTGCCGCCACCCTTGCTGCTGCCAAGATCCTTGCCGGACTCGCAGGCAGCGTAGGTCAGGCCAAGTGCCAGGGCACCAAGGCCGATGATGCCAACAGCCAGGACCGCGGCCGGGACGGCCGGGTCAATCTCCGCCAGCTGGCGGGAGATCTGGTTCATCCACTCCGGGCGCTGGATGTTCAGGCTCGGCATCGCCTTGTTGAACTCGGCCGCCGCAGCGTTGAACTCGTCCTCGAACAGCACGGCCGCGCCGCCCATTGCCGCGATCAGGATGCCGATCGGGATCAGCCAGGTCGCCGGGTTGGATACCGATGAGGTCTCGCTGATGCACTTGCCCAGCGAGCTACCGTCAGCCGGCGGCTCCTCCTCCGGGAACTCAAGCGGACGATCCAGCAGGAGGTAGTCGACATGCTCCGTATCGTTATCGCCGCTGATCTTGAGCTCCTTCGTCTCCAGCAGCGCGCCGATGCCGTTGTCGTTCTTCTCCGGATCCAGCGGCTCCGCAAGAATCACGCCACCCGGATTGCGCATCTGCAGCGTGTACGAACCAGCGTTCACGCCAGGGAAGGAGAAGTTACCGTCGCCGTCGCTCGTCGTGCTCAGATCGGGCGTGCCGTCGAGCGAGTGCAGCGTGATGTCCATGCCGCCGTACGGCTTGTCCTCATCGTCGAGCTGGCCGTTCTCGTTGGCGTCGACAACCAGCTTGCCGTGCACATCGGAGGTCGCAAGCGGTGCACCCTCCTCCACGACGATGTGGGCGTTACCGTCGATGTTTTCCTTCGGGGAGACCACCAGCAGGCCAGACGGGTCGTCGCCGTAATCCGGTTCCTCCTCGAAGATCCGGGAGCGCTTCGGTGCCGGCGGTGCCTCACCGGAAGCCTCCGCCTTGTTGTGGTGACGCGTGCCCGGCTTCAGCGGAGGCAGCACACCCTTAAACACGGCGCGCTCGCCCGGACGCAAAGTGCCGGTGAAGCCCTTCGGCGGGATGATCTTCATCGGGCGACCCTTGCCCGGGTTATCCGGGTCGAAGTCGTCCTTGTCGCCCTCATAGATCATGTCGGTCACCGTCACGTTTTCCATGCGGGTCGAACCGGTGTTGACAACCTCGTAGGTGAAGTAGAGATCACGATCTGCCGCCATGCGCACAGCATTCTTCGGGTCGGTAGCGAGCTGCGCGTTGACCTTCTTCATCAGGGACATGTCCATGATGGTCACGTACGCCTCGTCCGGGGTGGAGGCGACCATGGCACCTTCAGACCCGTCCTCGTTCTTGAGGAAGCCGCGGGCGACTGCGATGTTTGCAAACGCGCCGCTGCCGTACGGCGGCTTCATCACCGCAGTAAAGACCTTGGTCTCGCCCGGCTGCAGCGTGCCGTCCCAGTTCTCCGGAGCCTTGATCGCAGGCCCCGCAAAGGGGTCCTCAATCTTCACGTTGTGCACTGGCTCATCGGACTCGTTGGTCACCACGAAGCCGTAGATCAGATCCTCGTTCGTCGGCAGGCCCGGAGCATCCTCCGGCGTATCCGCGTCCCAACCCAGCACACGCTTCTTCAGGTCCAGGGTCTTCTCCGTCAGGTTCACCGTCGGCAGTGCGACGTCCTTCTTCGGGCGGATCGGAATGTACATTGGATCCACCTCTTGGACGCCCTTCGGGGTGAAGACCTCAACGACAGCGTCGCCTGGAATGACATCGAGCTTATAGTTGCCGTTCTCGTCCACCGGGACTTCCTTGGTATCACCGTGGGAGTCGGTGACCGTCACAACCACGTCATCGATCGGGTTGCCATTGCCGTCGACAACCGCACCCTTGACCTCCGAGCGCGGGGCCACGACGTTAATCACGCCCTGGTGTTCCGGCTCGTCCTTCGTCACGTTGACCTTCTTCGGCCAGCCCTCCGGCTTGTCCCAGCCCTCGGGCAGCTCGAGATCAATCTCGTAGTCGCCCTCCGGCAGCACGTCGGTAGTAAAGCGGCCGTTTTCGTCCACCGTCACGGCAGGCAGGGTGTCAATCGGGTTACCGTCCGGATCCGTATCCGTGCCCTTGCCGCGAACGATCACGGTAGCGCCCGGGATCGGCTCGTTCTTCTCGTCGACAAGCCAGCCGTTGATCGTGCCCGGCTCGCCCTTGTCGCTCTCATCGAGCTTCTTCACCGACGACGGAGTGGTAATCCGCCCAACGTCTGCGGTTTCACCGCGATTGACCTCAACCCGCTCGTAGCGCGGGGTGCGGTGGCCCTCACCAGGCGTGACGACGAGGGTGTACTTGCCCTCCGGCACGTCTTCGACGACGAAGTTGCCGTTCTCATCAACGTTGACGTCAATGACGGTGCCGTCCTCGCCGCGCAGCTTCGCGGTGGTGCCGTCCACCGGCGCACCGTTTTCATCAGCGATGCTGCCGGTGACACGCCCGGTCGTCGCGTCCGCCGGAGCTTCTGCCTGACGATCCAGGTCAATAAACGCATCCGTCTGCTCGTTGCGCTTAATCGTGACAGGCCTGTCCTGCTCCGGCGCGATGAAGGCGCTACCCACAGGCGGCGTGGTGCGAACGGAGTAGTCGCCCTCCGCAAGCTGGCCCCTGGCCTCACCGTTTTCGTCCGTGACGTAGGAGCGCTGGTCCTCGCCCTGCGACACCACGACTACCGCCTTAGCGACGGGCTTCTGCTGATCCTTGGACCGGACAACCACGCGGAAGGTACCCTGTGGGGCCTCGTCCTTGACCAGGTTGATCCGGCCAATGTCGCGGTTCTTTCCAGCCTCTACCTTCACGCGCGGCTTGCCCTCGGCCTTGTAGCCGTCAGCGCTGGCGATCACGGAGTACTCACCGGCAGGCAGCTCCTTCGCGGAGAAGCGGCCCTTCGCATTCACAGTCGCCGGGTAGGCTTCACCGGACTCGCGGTGCTTCAGTGCCACCGTCGCGCCGTCGACGACCTTGCCAGCGTTGTCCAGCACTCGGCCGGACACGGAACCGACCTGCGGTGCCTCCGGCGTCTTCTCGACCTCAAAGTCTGCGGTTGCTGTCTTGCTGCGCTCGACGGGAACCTCCTGTGCCTCCGGCGCGTCGTAACCCTGCGGCGCAGTGGTCACCTTGACCTCGTAGCGGCCAACAGTGCGGTTACCCGCGGTGTACTTGCCCTTCGCGTTGGTGGTCACGGAAGTTTCCGCGCCGTTTTCCAGGTTGCGGATCGTCAGCTCGACGTCCTCCAGCTCGTTGCCGTCGCTATCGGTCACGGTGCCCTCGATGGAACCAACGGTGGAAACCAGCTCGATCTTGCCCAGGTCGACGCGCTCTGCTGCGCCGATCTTGACGATGCTGTCCGAGTACGGCTCGTAGAACTCCGGAGACTGGACGCTCAGGGTGTGCGTACCTGCGGCTACCGTCACCTGGAAATTGCCCTTGCCGTTGACGGTAAGGGTCTTGCCCTCAGGGTCGCGATCAGACACAAGCGTCAGCGTGGCGTTGGTGATGGCCTTGCCAGAATCGGCATCCACCACTTGGCCGCGCAGCGTGCCTGCCATGCGGTCCATGGTCAGCGTGACCAGGCCCGGGAACTTGCCAGCTTCGACCGTGAACTCCTGGGAGTCACCCTCGTGGGTGTCGGTCTTCCCGACGGCGGCGGTGTAGGTGCCAGGCTTAACATCCTTCACCGAGAAATTGCCGTCCCCGTCCGTGGTCTCCTTCGCAATTTCGGTGCCCTGCGCGTCGGTGATCTTGACCTTAACGCCCTCAACGGCCTGGTTGGCGTCGTCCGACACGTGGCCGTTAACCGTGCGCTTGTTTCGGGTCACGTCGAGCTGCACCGTGGCAGTCTTGCCCGGCTCCACGGTGAACCTGGTTGCGTTTGCGCCGTACTCGTCAGTCTTAACTGCTACCTCGACTCGGTAGTTGCCCGGGCGGAGGTTGGTAGCCGTAAAGGTGCCCTCAGCGTTCGTCGGGTCGAGCTGCTCCTCAAAGCCGTCGCCGTAGATGGTCACGCTCGCGCCTTCGATTGCCACGCCTTCTTCGTCGACAACCTTGCCCTCCACGCTGCCGTCAGCGCGGCTGACTTGGAGATCACGCTTGCTCTTCGCAGCAGGTTCGACCTGCGCAGTTTCCGACGCCGCACCGTACTTCTCGGTTCCGACTACTTCGACGATGTACTCGCCGGGGCGGAGGTCCGCAAACTCGTACACACCGTCATCATTTGTGTCGGTGGAGCCGATCTGCTTGCCCGCAGCGTCCTTCAGCACAACCTGCGCGCCGGAAACAGCCGTGCCAGCGTCGTCAGTGACCTTGCCACCGAGGGCACCGTCATTGCGGTTGAGCTCCAGATCGCCTGTCGACGCCGCGTTCGGGCGCACCGTCACCTCGGTGGAGTCCCCACCGCGAGTATCAGTCGCATCGACCTTCGCAGTGAAGGTTCCCGGCGGGACGCCATCAATAGCGTACTTACCGTTGTCATCAGTGGTGGCGGTTGCGGACCACGGTTCCTTGTTACCGCTGCGGCGGTTGCCGTCGAGTTTGACCTTCGCGCCGACGACCGGAACGCCGGCGTCGTCAAGCACAGTGCCCTCGACGCGGCCATTGGTCGGCGCAACGTTGACGTTCAGCTCTTCCTGACCGTCCTCAACGATCGAGTTGAGATCGCCGGAGGCCTCGCCGTACTCGGCGGCAGCAAGCACCTTGTAGGTGTAGCGTCCCGGCGGGACGTTCTCAATGCTGACCTCGCCCTTGGCATCAGTCTGCTTTTGCTGCTTGAAGCCCTTCCCAGAGACTTCGACCTTCGCGCCCTGGATGGGGTTGCCCAGGTCATCAAAGACGCGGATCGTGTAAGCACCCTGGAAGCGACGCACCTCGATGTTCTTCGTGGCCGTCTGGCCCGGAGCAACGTTGACCTCTTCGCGCTTCGCATCAGTGAGCGCAGTCTTCGCAACCGTCACTGTGTACTTGCCCGCGACAAGGTCACCGATCTCGTACTTGCCACCGGAAATGGTGACTTCCTTGTTAAACCCGTTCGGGCCGGTGACGCGGGCCTTGCCGTCAGCAAGCACCGTGTCCCCGTCGTCCTTCACAGTGCCGATGATTGTGCCGCGGTCACGAGAGACCTTCAGATCCACGGTCTGAGTCTTTTCAGGCTGGATTTCGACAGACTGCGAGGCACTCGAGTACTTTTCCTGGTCACTGCGGGCGACAGTAACCGTCACATTGCCCTTGCGCAGCCCCTCAATGCGGTACTTGCCGTCCTTGCCAGTGGTCGCGCTCTTGTTGCCCGCCGTGACCTTTACGCCAGCAACCGGCTTGCCAAAGTTGTCGGTGACCGTGCCCTCCACGTTGCCAGGCTCGCTGACCAGAGAAATGCTCAGGTCGCCAGTCTTGCCCGGCTCAATCACGCGCTCGGCGGACTGCTTCTCCTTGTAGGAACCTGGCTTGGCTGCGATAGAGGCCGTGTACGTACCGTGGTCGAGACCCATGATCTGGAAAAAGCCCTGGTCATTGGTCCTGGTTTCGAAGGTCTTCCCGGTCGCCTTTTGCGTCAACGTGACGTCGACGTTTTTCAGCTGCTCCCCATCCAACGTCACCTGGCCGGAGGCCGTGACCGTCTTGTAGACCATCTGCAGGCCAAGCCGCTTGGAGTCACCCGGTTTCACTTCGATGTTCGCTTCTGTCCGGCCTCCCTGGAAGCGTTCACTCTCAACAACCTCGATGGCGTAGGTGCCGGCGTCGACGCCGGCGAAACGGAAAGCACCGTCCTTGGAGGTAGTCGCCTTACTGACGACCTTCTGCTTACCGTCCGCGCCTTTACCCAAAAGGCGAAGCTCGACATTTGCAGGTTTTTCATCAGAGCCTACAACGGAGCTCCAACCAGAGAGGGTCGCCTTATTCTTATCTACGCTGAAATCTTGCTTGGTGTCGCGCTCTGGCTGGACAACCAGCTGACCACCACCAGATCCGTACTCCGTAGAACCCTTCACCTCAACGGTATAGGTACCCGGCTTCAGACTCTCGAAGCGGTAGTTTCCTTCCCCATCAGTTTTCGCAGTCTTTTCGGGCTGCCCATTACCGCTGAGCCTCAGATCTGCGCCGCTGACAGGTTGGTTCTGCTTATCCAGCACTTTGCCCATCGCGTTACGGCGGTGAAGATTTACAACAATCTGATCCAGGTTCTTGGGGTCACCCGGCTTCAAGGTCACCGATGCATTGGTGCCAACAGTCCGATCAGTCGCCGCTACCTCGACGGTGTATTGACCGTCGGGGATGTTGGTGATGCTGAAGTAGCCATTGGAATTCGTCCTCGTCTCAAAGCTGGCTCCCGGAATCCTTACCTCGGCGTTGGGAACTGGGTTTCCGTCCTCGTCCTCGACCCAGCCGTACACCGATGCCTTTTGGGCAATCAGCGTGAGATCGTGGGACTCAGTCGCATTGTTCCGCAGGGTGAACGTCGAAGTGATCTGCTCGGTGAAACCGCGGGCATTGGTGGAGACTTTGAGCTTGTAGTCCCCGATTGGCGTGTCTGCGAAAGTAAACGTCTGACCGCGACGCACGGACTTATGTTCAACGTAATTGCCGTTTGCGTCCTGGAGCTCAACTCGTGCCTCGCCGATAAAGCTGACGGGTGCGTTGAGCCGACCGGTTACGGTGCCGGTTTTTGCCCCGACCTGTACTTCTGCAGCGGCGCTTTTACCTGCGATGACTTTGACGGTCGTGGACCCGCTCCTCGTAGTTGCGGTTTCACCGACTTCGACCGTGTAGCTACCTTCCTTCAGGTCGGAGATGGAAAGACGACCGTCGTTCCCGGTCGTGCCGTAAGATTTCCCATCAATTTTAATTTCGGCACCAGAAACACCGGAGCCGCCGGAAGTCACGTAGGCGTTGACGGTTCCCGTCTGAGGCGCTACCGAAAGCGTCCCGTGCCCCTTATGCGACATTTTTGGCTCCGGCGCATTACTCAGTCGCTCGCCGAAAACCACTAACTGACTTGTCGCCGTTCCATCACGGATCCCCAACAGTGTTAATGCCCCAGGAAGGTTCAGCGTGATATAAGAGCCATCGCCCTTACCTTCAACCTTGTAAACCTCCCCAGAGACAGAGGTCCCCTTATAGATGTTTTCCACCCACACGTAGTACTCATACGACTTCTCAAAGTCTTTGTCATTCCCCGTGGCTGGCTTTTTTAAAGTAATGGTGTCAACAGTGAGGTCCCCGGTCCCGTTGTTAGGCAACTGCGCGCGCCAGCCCTCCACCCGGGAATCATGGAGTTTTTTCAGAACCTCCGGCGCACTTCTGCGCTCGGCGGTTGTCCAGTGTTTAAGCGGACGCCTATCCAACTCCGCGGTGTAACGCAGTGTCGTGCCCTCTTGCGTCTGGGCCTCCGCGACAGGCAAAGCACTCTCCCCTACCGGCGTAGGAAGCGCTGGGACGGCCATACCGCCGACTGCGAGCGCAAGCGCCGTCGCCGAGGCGATAACAGTCCTTTTTATTCCGGAAAACAGTCCGCGAGAGGGCTTGGTGTTTCCGCGCATACTTGTCTCCAATACGTAAGGTTGCACTTAGGTTTTTACGAGAGCTGGGAAAACTCTTTACAATTCCTATAGATTCTAATGCCGTAGACAGGCGTATGCCAACTTTTGGACTTAAGTCCACTCTTATGCTGCGCTAATATAGCTTTCGCCGCCCAAGGCCCCCCGACATGCAAAAACCCCGCCGGAGCGGGGTTTCTGATCTGTGCGCCCGGAGGGATTCGAACCCCCAACCTTCTGATCCGTAGTCAGATGCTCTATCCGTTGAGCTACGGGCGCTTGTTATCAAAGCTTTGCGTTGACAACGAAGTGATACTTTACACCGCAACCTCGCAAGCACCAAAACCCCATTGCAAAACTACTTTTAGCCACCTTTTACCCGTCACCCCAGCGACGCTACGCAGGCGCCCGGGACAGAAAATTTTTCGCGATACCCTACTGAAATTGGCGAGAAGGTGATAGAAACGTTGGGGTAAGCGAAACCGGACGTTGGCAATTGCTCATCATTCGCTGCCCACATACACATAAAGGAAGGTCACATGGCCACTTTCTCTCGCGGCGTTGCTGTAAGCGCCCTCACCTTCGCCCTTGTTGCTCCGTCGATCGTAGTGCCGCAGGGCGTTGCGGAGGATCTGAGCACCGCCGCAACGACGACAGAAACCACCACAGGTGCACCCACTACCACCAGCCCGGTCTCCGAGCCGGCGGTGATCGATTGGAACTCGCGCCATGCCGTAACCTTTACCGGCGATGCTCCGGCAGTGGTAGAAGGCTTCATGCTGCCTGCTGGCTCAACTATCACGGCAAACACGGGCCTGACCCCCGGAAAGTAGACACGTCGGGGGTAGCTATGCTGCTTGTGTCAG
>OJKZ01000153.1_pt1 | contig 33186 bp, 32 predicted proteins | sample 1596791 | NCBI WGS metagenome assembly OJKZ01 (sample SAMEA3904677, study PRJEB24821) | metagenome | biome: Builtin; feature: hospital; material: surface | place: USA | collected 2013-06-04 | reverse complement strand
TACGAGATTGCCTCTTGTCTCGTGGGCTCGGAGATGTGTATAAGAGACAGCTCAGTGAGCTCCTCGATGAGGCGCTCCGAGGTCAGTGCGTTCTTGCCGCCCAGCGCCTCGACGACCTCGTCCTGGGTCAGGCCCACCGGGTAGAGGCGGCCGAGCTCTCCCCACAGGGCGTCCAGGTCCCACTCGTCGGGACGGCCCTCGGCCGTGCCGGCCTCGACGATGGAGGTGACGGCCTGGGCCCGGAAGGCCTCGATCTGTGGCTCCAGGTCCTCACCGTCCAGGACCTGACGGCGCTCGGAGTAGACCTTCTCGCGCTGCTCGGTCATGACGTCGTCGTACTTGAGGACGTTCTTGCGGATCTCGTAGTTGCGCGACTCCACCTGGCGCTGGGCCCCGGCGATGCCGCGAGTGACCATCTTGGACTCCAGGGGGACGTCGTCGGGGTAGGCGCCCGAGGACATGATGCGCTGGGCGAGCCCGGAGGCGAACATGCGCATGAGGTCGTCCTCCATGGACAGGTAGAAGCGGGACTCGCCCGGGTCCCCCTGACGGCCGGAGCGGCCGCGCAGCTGGTTGTCGATACGACGCGACTCGTGACGCTCCGTACCAATAACGTACAGGCCGCCGGCCTCACGGACTTCATCACCAAGCTTCTTGGAACGTTCCTTCGCCTTCGGCAGTTGATCGTTCCACGCCTCCTGGTAGCGCTCCTCGTCCTCAAACGGGTCGAGGCCCTGCTCCTGCAACTTCGCATCCAAGAGAATTTCCGGGTTGCCACCCAGCACGATATCGGTACCGCGACCAGCCATGTTGGTAGAAACGGTCACTTTGCCCGGCAGGCCAGCCTCAGCGATGATGCGGCCTTCTTCCTCGTGGTGCTTCGCGTTGAGCACGTTGTGGGCCACGCCCTTGCGGGTCAGCAGCTGCGACAGGTACTCGGAACGCTCCACAGAGGTGGTACCGACCAGCACCGGCTGGCCCTTCTCCGCGTGCTCCGCAATGTCCTCCGCAACGGCCGCGAACTTGGCTTCCTGCGTCTTGTAGATCAGGTCGTCGCGGTCCACGCGCTGGTTCGGACGGTTCGGCGGGATCTGCACAACGTCCATCTTGTAAATCTGGTGCAGCTCGGCCGCCTCAGTCTCAGCGGTACCGGTCATACCCGAGAGCTTGTCGTACAGGCGGAAGTAGTTCTGCAGGGTAACGGTGGCCAGCGTCTGGTTCTCGTTCTTGATCTCCACCTGCTCCTTGGCCTCAATGGCCTGGTGCATGCCCTCATTGTAGCGACGGCCAGCGAGCACACGGCCGGTGAAACCGTCCACGATCATGACCTCACCCTGACGGATGATGTAGTCCTTATCGCGCTCGAAGAGCTCCTTGGCCTTGATCGCGTTGTTGAGGTAGCTCACCAACTGGGAGTGCTCAGGCGCGTACAGGTTGTCAATGCCCAACTGGTCCTCGACGTACTCCACGCCCTCCTCGGAAATACCGACGGTGCGCTTGCGGTGATCCACCTCGTAGTGGATGCCCTCACGCATACGCGGCGCAAGCTGTGCGAACACCGAGTAGAACTGGCTGGACCCATCGACCGGGCCGGAGATGATCAGTGGGGTACGGGCTTCGTCGATAAGAATCGAGTCAACCTCATCCACAATCGCAAAGTTGTGGCCACGCTGCACAATTTCGTTGACCGAACGCGTCATGTTGTCGCGCAGGTAGTCAAAGCCCAACTCGTTGTTGGTGCCGTAGGTGATGTCAGCGTCGTACGCCTTCTTGCGCTCCGCCGGACGCATCTCCGACAGAATCACACCCACCTCCAGGCCGAGGAAGTGGTGCACACGACCCATCATCTCGGCGTCACGCTTCGCCAGGTAGTCGTTCACGGTGACCACGTGCACGCCCTTGCCGGACAGCGCGTTGAGGTACGCCGGCAGCACCGACGTCAGCGTCTTGCCTTCACCGGTCTTCATCTCAGCGACGTTGCCGAAGTGCAGTGCGGCACCACCCATGATCTGCACCTTGTAGTGCTTCTGTCCCAGCACGCGCCACGACGCCTCACGGGCAGTCGCGAACGCGTCGAGCAAAATGTCGTCGAGGCTCGCGCCGTCGGCGATGCGCTGCTTGAACTCGGCGGTCTTCGCCTTGAGTTCCTCATCAGTCAGCGCCGCGTATTCATCGTCCAGGGCCATGACCTGGTCAGCGATCTTCGCCAGGCGCTTGACGGTACGCCCCTCACCGGCGCGGAGCAGCTTCGACAGTCCAAACACGTGAGAAAATCCTTTACTACTGGAGTAGGCAGGGCCAAGGTGTAACAACCCGCCATTGTACGCACGCCTACGTTGCAGAGAACAACCCGGCGTTGCTAATCGACGACAAAACCCGCCCGGCCCCTTTCACAGGACCGTGCGGGTAACAGCGCAAGCGCTACTTCTCGCCTGCTTCGGCTTCCGCCTCATCAGCCAGTTCGATCAAACCGTAATCAAACGCGTGACGGCGGTAGACCACAGCCGGACGGTTCGTCTCCTCGTTGATGAAGAGGTAGAAATCGTGTCCAACCAGCTCCATCTCGCTGAGCGCATCATCCACGCTACGTGGAGCGTTGGAGTGCACCTTGGTACGAACGACCTGACCCGGGGTCAGATCCTCAACCTGATCCTCGTACGGGTCAACATCGTACGGACCCTGCGCAGCAGCCTCGCGAGCCTGCGCTGCCTTCTGCTCAGCCTCAAGCTCAGCAGCAAGCTTGCCGGTGCCCTTCGGTGCACGGTGGCCAGACATCGGAGTGGTGCGACGAGCCTTGACCTTGCGCAGCGAACGCTCCAGCTTTGCCACTGCGGCATCCAAGGCGTTGTAGAAGGTGTCTTCCTTCGCCTCAGCGCGTGCGAGGTGGCCCGAGCCAGTTGCGGTGATCTGGATGCGTTCCGCTTCCTGTTCACGACGCGGATTCGGCTCATGCTTGAGCTCAACGTGGAAGGAATTCAGAGTCGGATCGAGCTTCGCAATCTTTGCCAACTTGCCGCTTACGCGTTCCTGGAAGTGCTCCGGAACCTCAACGTTGCGGCCGGTGATGGTCAACGCCACATCGGGTCCGAGACCCTCCCCCTGTGCGCCACCCTGTACGGCATTCTGGTCTGCAGAAGTCATGTGCTTCCTCCCTGTGGGTAGTAGGAACTGTGTCCATCACCACTATACAACTGGTTATGACCAATACACGGGGGTTCTCAAAATGTTCGCTATGAGCTTACTGAGAGCTACGCTGCCAAGTGCTGAGCAGCGGATGCTTAGCTGCGGGTGCTCTGCTTCACGCTTGCACCGAGACCTTCAGCGATGGTCTGGCAGGTGCCCTCATCAGTGTTATCGCAGCGGCCAACCCAGTTCTCGCCGACGATGACTTCCTTTGCGTACGGGAACTGCTCCTCCATGAGGTAGCGCGCGTAATCCTCGGGCGTGCCGTCGAGCTTGAATTTGATCTGGCCCTTTTCCTTCTGCATGCACACGCCCTCTTCCTGCTTCAACTCCTGCCAGTTGGTGCAGTCGAAGTCCGTGCCGGCGAGGGCGTCACGGATTTCGGAGACCTCCTGAACACGGGCCTCATGAAGTGGGGTGATCTCTGCAGTCGAGCAACCGACCAACGCGAGAACCGGGGCACACACGAGTGGAAGAAGACGCAATTTCATTCCTGTGACCCTACTGGACACCTGCAAAAACACATATTTGGCCTGCGGTTACGCTGCGCACACGGTCACGCACGCACTCACGTCAACCCCGTGGGCGAGCAGCACGGACACACTGGCCTGGAGGGTTGCTCCGGTGGTCACGACGTCGTCGACAATGACCACGGGACCTACAGGGATGGCGGAAAGCCGTACTGCTCCGGACAGGTTTGCGCGGCGCGAAGACTCGTCAAGGTTCGACTGATCGGCAGCGCTGGCGTCGAGTAGCAACGCGGGTGTGACACTGCGCTGGGTGGCGCGGCAGATAGCTTCCACGGGGTCGCCGCCGCGGGCTCGTGCCGAGGACACCTTCGTCGGTGCGGGAACCAGCACCGCGCCGACTGCGATATCGCCGCGCGCCTCCAAGTAGTCCAGCCCGGCGTTGAGTACCGCACCGACGTGGCGACGCACGGCAAGGTGGTTACGTTCCTTCATTGCCAACACCACCCCACGGTGCGCACCCGCATAGGCACCTAGTGCGAACACCGGCACCATCGGTGTGGTGTTGGGAAACACGCGCTGCGGCGGGTGCGCCAACTCCATCCGGCAGGTGGCGCACAACAGCGGACCCTGCACGCCGCATCCGGCGCACTTGCGCGGTAGCAGCAACTCCCCGATATCCCCCAGCATCCCTGACTCCCCTACCGCGCGATGATCGGTAGCGCGCGCATACCTTCCAGACCTGGCACCTCACGCCAGATGGGGTTATCCGCACCTGAGGCCGGCACTTGCAATACAGCATTGACGTCAGTGACGTAGAGCATGCTTGGCGACGCCGCCACTGCCACCACCGGAGCCGAAATATTGCCCGCCGACAACGCGGTCATAGACGAGCCGTCCTGCTCCACACGCAGCACTGGCGACGGGGCGGAGGTACCGACGATGAGCGATCCATCCGCACGCCACTCGGCAGATACGACACTGCCACCGAGCTCCTGGGCGTACTCGAGCACATTGACAATAGAGCGTTCGCCGGAAGCGCCACGCTGGACAATGCCCGTGTAGAGCTTTCCGTCGATCACCATGACCACGCGGGTGCCGCTGCGCGACAGGCGCAGCACAGAAATGTTGCCGTCAACGCCTTCTGGCAGGTCGACGTGCACCTCGCCGGTGGACAATTCGCCACTGGCTGCGGATTGGACTGTGCGCAGGATCCGCTTGCCGTCTGCAACCGACCACACCGCCGCCGCGTTCGCTTCGAAGCTCGGGCGTGTGAATGTACGCGCCCGCATAACCTCTTCCTCGCGGGCACCGAATTTGCCCACGCGAAGCACATCGTCCTTGTCATCGTCTGGTTTGCCGAAGACAGCCGCCCATTGGCCACCCTTGGCCAGGTCGGCTGAAGTGATCTGGCCAGAGCTGCCGAGGCTGCCGTCGACGGCCTGGGTGGTGCGGCCGTCGACACGCAAAATGCGCCCATCGACGAGCGCGTAGAGCGTGCTTTCCCCAGCGGTTTCCACCAGTGGGCTCTCGTCCGCAAAGTCGTCGGTACCGAGTTCGTCAGCGCCTTCGATAAGGGGGCTGCCGTCGGCTTCCAAACGATACGGACCTGTGATGCCGGCGGTGGCAAGGGTCCACACCACTTGGGCAGCAAACTGCGTGCGGCGTGCGGCGTCGACTTCGCTGAAACCAGTAAAGGTAAACGCGCCGTCTTTGAACCCCGTATAGGCCACTTTCGACGGCAACGCATTGGGCAACGCTGGACGCAGACGCTCCGCAGGCCCCTCCATAAGCAACCCGATTAAGTCACCCGCCAGGGCCTCGCGACGCGAGTGAACCCAACGGCGGTCGGTGACCAACTCACGGTCGTCGGCATCAAAGAAGTACAGGTTATACGGCTGATACTGGTTACGCAGCTCAGTTCGCTCCATGACCACACCCGCGGGTAGCGACGAAATACGCCACTGCCCATCGATCATGTCCAGCTCGATTTCTGCCTCGTATTTGCCGCGCTCCGGAGCAAACGATCCCCCAGTGCGCACCGCACCAACTACGTTTCCGTGAACCGCAAAGCGACGCTTCCCTGCCGAGGCCCCCGGCAGCGTAGTCACGCCGAAGCTGTCCACGATCAGCTTCTGCCCGCTTGGATCCCACGCCTGGGCAGCGCTCTCCGTCAGGTAAGCACGCGCCATTTCGTAGTCGCTGTCCGGAATCGCCGATGCTGCGTAGAACCCACGCAGCAGCAAGTCTGGCTCCTCATCCTCCGCGGGACCAGCATCCGGCGTCGGAGACTCCGCCGGCGTAAACGGACGCAGCACGTGAGGTGCCGAGTTGGTTGGCAGCGTTGCGCACCCCGACAGCAGGGACATCGCAGTCAACGTGGCCACGGCCGACAGCGCCAACGATGCAGCTTTATTCGTCCTCATCGGTGTTCCTCCTGGACTTCAGGCTGCGGATCCGGTGCTACTGCACCAGCAGCTCCGCCGGCAGCTCCGCCGGCAGCGCCGGTACCGGCCCCGCTATCGGTGGAGAATTCCACTCCCCTGCTGGCGTCAGCTTCGGCATCTCCTGCTTCCTTGGCGGCAACAGGCGCCCTTTGGATCTCGGCAGCATTCTGTCCCGGCGCGACCAAGTCCAACGGGGCGACGTTGATTTTCGCCCCGACTTCTCTCGGCAACACCAGGCGGAATTGGGAACCCACGCCGTGCGTGCCAGCGGCGTCGAGGATGCCGCCGTGCAATAGCGCATCCTCGCGCGCAATAGCCAGGCCCAGGCCGGTGCCGCCCGAGTGGCGCTTGCGGGACTTGTCCGCGCGCCAGAAGCGGTTGAACACTAACTCGTCTTGGCCTTCCTTCAGCCCAACACCGCGGTCGGTGACGGTGATTGCCACGGCCTCGTCGTTGGAACGCATCACAACCTTCACCGGGTTGCCCTCCGAGTGGTCGATGGCGTTGGCCACCAGGTTGCGCACGATGCGCTCGATACGCCGTGGGTCACCCTCGATCGTCTGTGGTTCCTCCGGGATGTCAAAGTCGACTTCCACATCCAACTCGTCGGCAAGGTGCTGGGTTTGCTGCCATGCAGACTCCACCGGCCCGCGAGCATCCATGCTGGTGGTGGAGAGTTCGGCCACGCCGGCGTCGTGACGCGAAATTTCCAGCAAATCATTGAGCAGCGCCTCGAAGCGGTCGAGTTCCTTGATCATCAACTGGGAAGCGCGCTTGGTCGACGGTTCGAGCGAATCCTCGTTCGCCGCGATCATGTCTGCGGCCATACGCACCGTAGTCAGCGGCGTGCGCAACTCGTGGGAGACATCGGAGGTGAACTGGCGCTGAAGGTCACCGTATTCCTCCAGGTTGTTGATCTGCTTAGACAGCGTGTCCGCCATGTTGTTGAAGGACATGGCCAGCACTGCCATTTCGTCTTCGCCATCGACCGGCATGCGCTCGCGCAGATGTCCAGACGCGAAACGCTGGGCAGTTCTCGACGCCGAGCGCACCGGCGCCACAATCTGCTGCGACGCAAGCCACGCAATGCCCATCAAAAGCACCACGACGATCACCGCAGCGATAGCCAAAATGCCACGCATCAGTGCAACGGTGGTGGTTTCGCTCTCCATATTCATGACCAGGTAGAGCTGCAGATTCGGGATATCCGCATTCGTTGGTGTACCGACGATTAACGCGTCATACAACGTCGCATCCGGCCGTTCCACAGTGGCGAATTGGTAGGCCACATTTCCGTCGTTGACGAACTGCGCTAAGCGCTCTGGGATCTGGTACGACTCCGGCGACGAGGTCACCACCCCGCCACCGCTTTCCGCCACCAAGACCGGCTCGTAAAAGCTCGACGTGTCCGAGTGTTCCTGTGCGCGCTGGGTCAAACCTGCACGGGCTGAGTTCAAGCGCGCCTGCAGCGAGGCGGAACTGCCGCTGTTGTCCAGCTGGTATTCGACGGTGGCGCGTGCGCGCTCGATCTCCACACTCGCGGTTTCCAGCTTCGCCTCGGTGATGCGGCTAGTGACCACCGACGCCAGCACAAACCCAAGCACGGACATCACGATTGCGGACACGATAAGTACCGTGCCCACGAACCTCACCTGCAACGAGGTCGACCATGCGTGCGCTACGCGTTCGCGTGCGCGTTTGAGCGCATTCAGCGACTACACCCCCGGCTTGCCGGTCTTATAGCCCACACCACGCACGGTGAGGATGATCTCCGGGTTCTCCGGGTCGTGCTCAATCTTGGAGCGCAGACGCTGGACATGCACGTTAACCAGGCGCGTATCCGAAGCGTTGCGGTAGCCCCACACGGACTCCAGCAGCTCCTCGCGGGTGTGCACCTGATTCGGCTTCTGCGCCATTTCCAGCAAAAGGTCAAACTCGAGCGGGGTCAGCTGAATTTCCTGGCCGCCGCGAGTCACGGTGTGCTGCGGAACGTCAATGGTCAGATCGCCAACCTCGTAGATTTCCGCCGGCTCGTCGTCAGTACGACGCAGACGCGCGCGGATTCGGGCGACCAGTTCCTTCGGCTTGAAGGGTTTGGTGATGTAGTCGTCCGCACCAGACTCCAGTCCAAGCACCACGTCCACCGTGTCGGTCTTCGCTGTCAGCATGACAATCGGCACGGCGGACTGCTTGCGGATCTCGCGGCAAATATCAATGCCGTTGACGCCTGGCAGCATCAGGTCGAGCAGGATCAGATCCGGATCAAAGCTGCGCCACGCGCCAACGGCCTCAGCGCCATCGGTGACGGAACTCGTCTCAAACCCCTCGGCCTCAAGCACGATGGTGAGCATCTCGTTGATCGCCGGGTCATCGTCCACGACCAGGATCTTGTGGGCCACATGTACTCCTTTGTCAGGGCTTTTATGGGGGTTGAAATGACGAGGCTTATGCCAGGTCGCGTATTGCCTGAATGATAACCGCAGGATCCGAACCGCGTACCCACGGCCCACCCCACGACATTTCCGCCAGCCGTCCGTACATCGCATACGTTGCGGCCTGCAGGCCACCATCGCGTTCGTAGCGATCGCGCGCACGCGTTGCGTCCTGCGTCTCGCGCTTCGCTGCGCGTTCCCGCGCAAGCTCAGGGCTCGTATCGACGAGCACCTGCAAGTCCGGCCTCGGCAACCCCAAACGCCCAAACTCCAGGTCTTCCACCCAGCGCAAGGCGGCATCGTCACCGGTGCGCGCAGTGGTGTACGCGGCGTTAGAGGCCACGTAGCGGTCCAGGATGAGGACGCGGGACGGATCGTCGACGTACTCGTCGAGAAGCGCCTTCGCCCCATGACGGTCAAGTGCGAACAGTGTCGCCATCGCAAACGCGGAATCCGTCACATCCCCCATGCGTCCGTGCAGCGCGTCTTGTGCGAGCTGGGCGTGAATGGAGTCCTCGTAACGCGGAAACGCAAGCGTGTCGGCGTTGAGTTCCTTCTTGATCGCGGTGACAAGCGTGTTCTTGCCCGCGCCATCGATACCTTCAAACGCAATAATCATGGCCGCAAACCGTTAGGCCAGCGCCTCGAGGAACTGCTCAAGGTCCGCCTCGGTCTCCACTGCTTCCAGCACCGCAGCAGCAGCCTCGACGAGCTTCTCGTCGATCTCGTCCGGGCGCAGACGGATGAACGGGTACGCCTCTGCCACATCACCGGCAGAAAAAGGTGCACCCGACCAAATTGCAGCGATCGTCGCCGCAGCCTGGCCGTTGAGGATCTCATCTTCGCTTGCGGAATCCCCATTTGCGGCGAGGAGCACGGCGTCACGCACTGCTTCCACAATCTCGTCGGTATCCAGGTCAGAGATCTCGTCGAGGAAATCTGCATTGGTGTCAATGGTGAAAATCTGCTCGTCCCAGGTCGTCACTGTGACGCTCCTTCCGTCTGTATCGAGTGCTGCAAACACGGTATCTATTACGTCTTTATATACGGCACTTGCACCTTATGGGGGTACACCTTCGCCGTACGACGTGCTATAAACATTCCTACACCACCATACTGTTACCAATTCGTGATGTAAGGGCTGCGCGCCGACCGTGGAAGGAGCGGGGACGTGAAACCGACCAACCGCCGTACCGCTGCTCTTTTTGCTGCAGGCCTCGGGCTTGCTGGCCTGACCGGTTGGACCGTATGGGCGTCATCGTCCACCGGGCCTTCGGACCACGCAGGCTTTTCCGCCGAGGCAGCAGACACCACCAGCGCGCACTCGACAACCTCAAGCACGTCGAGTTCCCGCACAGCGACCAACTCGTCGACAACAGAAACCTCTGCAGATGGGCGCACTGACGGAAACGATGCACCGGTAGACCAGGACTACAGCGCACAACACGGCATGCAGGGTGGCACGCACCACGTCAACCCGAACTATGCGGCGCAGAACGATCCATACCTGCCACCGCACGCAGTGGTGGGCCAGGCGGATCCGGCGCAGCCGACCAAGGTGTACCGCCCGACCAACATCGTTGTGCCGCCACCGGCCCAGTCGGCCCAGTCGGCCCAGTCGGCCCAGCAGGCACCGCAATCACAGCGATCGGGGCCGCAGTCAGCCTCACAGTCGACCCGCCCGTCTGGAACAACGAGCGAAGAACGGCCGAACCGCCCCGAGACAACGCCTGAGTCCCCGTCGGAGTCCAGGCCGCAGCCAACGCCTGAGGCGTCGCACCCGTCCACACCGGACACGCCTGGCACGTCTGCACAAACGCCGACTGAGACCGACTCGGTAGGCACCTCCGGGATCCCCACGGCACCATCCGAGCCCGAGCGCGGCCCCGACACATCTGCGGACAACGAGCCGAAGATCAAGGACGGCAAACCCGCACCCGGCTCCTCCCCCGCCGAGCCAACCTCGCGTGAGAACGATCGCGATGAGCACCCCGAAAACAACAAGGCGATTCCTGCAGACCAGCTGGAGGCTCAACTGCAGTCGCAGGCATCTGCGCCCACAACTGCCCGGGCGCGTGTGCCGGGCAAGGAGGACGTGGCCGGATACCCCCAGCCGGATGAGGGCTTTAGCCCCCGCGAGGCGCTTGACCAGATCGCGCGAAGCGTTACACGGTAGCCACAAACACCTGGGTGGGTTCCCCATCCGTTGCAGGCCGCAGGGTCACCGCACCATCGCTTGCGGGAATCCACACAGCCTCCCCAGCGGCGATTGACATTGTCCCGTCCGTGGCGGTGCCCGCGGTGCAGAGTGCGATTGCGGGGCCATCTTCGTCGATACGCAACTCGCCCTGATCAAGCTCGTGCATGCTCACGGTGAAACTCTCCACCGGCAGCACGAATCGCTTCCCACCAGCCACCTCCTCGGTGTCTGCGCGCGGCGATTCCAACGAAGAAAAGTCGAGTACACGCACGAGCTCTGGCACATCTACGTGCTTGGTGGTCAGGCCACCGCGCAGAACGTTGTCGGAGTTTTCCATGACCTCCACGCCGAGACCGCTGAGGTAGGCATGCAGTTGACCTGCGCCGAGGAACGCCGCCTCACCCGGCTTGAGGGTGACAATGTTGAGCAGCAGAGCCGCAAACGCACCAGCGTCGCCTGGGTAACGCTGCGCTAGTTCAAGGAATACCTCGGCTGCTTCCACAACCCACGCAGGGTGGGCTGCGGTGCCTCCATCGGCGATCGTGCGGGCACTATGTCCGACGGCGTCGAGCACCTCCGTCAGCGCGGGCTTGGGTAACGACACCAGGGTTGTAAACAACACCCGCATGTCTCCTGCACCGCCGGCCGCTGGCAGTAGTGCTGCGTAACGGTCCCAGGCTGGGGAGGAAAACGCCTCGAACAACTCGGTCATCTGCGCCACAGGGCGGAACCCCGCCATCGCACGGAACGTAGTCAACGCGACGATAAGTTCCGGCTTCGGGTTCGAGTCCTTGTAGTTGCGCTGCGGGCTGTTGAGGCTGATGCCCTCAGCGTTTTCCCGTTCGAAGCCAGCAACGGCCTGCTCGCGCGACGGGTGCGCTTGGATACTCAGCGGGGAATCCGCCGCGAGCAACTTCACCAAAAACGGCAGTTGCTCGCCATAATGGGCAATCACGCGGTCGCCCAATGCTGCCTGGGGGTCCTCGGCGATGATCTCGTCGAGGCCACGTCCATCAATGGTCGCTGGGGCGGCAGGGTGGGCACCAAACCACAGTTCGGCCTCGGGCTTCTCGCTCGGCGAGGGCGTCCCCCTCAGCTGTGCGAGAAGCGTCCGCGACCCCCATGGGTAGGGTCGCAGTACCCCATCCAATCGCTCCATGTGGCCTCCTTTGGTTCTGCGTGAGCGCAAACGTCCAAAATAGCAGTCCCACGCTCCCCGTTCGAGTTACAAGAATTCGGTGCCTAGGAACGAATCAGGCCAAGAATCTCGTTGACCAGCGCGTCGACCTCTTCCTGGGTCGGCGCTTCCGCGTTAAGACGCAGCAGCGGCTCCGTGTTGGATGCACGCACGTTGAACCACGCCTTGGAGTCCTTCAACTGCACAGTCACACCATCGAGGGTGTCTACCGATTCCGCACGATCCGCGAACGCATCCACCACACGCTTCGTCGCCGCTTCCTGGTCGGCAACTTCCGAGTTGATCTCACCAGATGCGACGTAGCGCTCGTACTGCGCCATCAGTTCACTCAGCGGCTTGTCCTGCTCTGCCAGCGCCGCCAAAACGTGGAGCGCAGCGACCAAGCCAGAGTCCGCGTTGAAGAACTCAGCAAAGTAGTAGTGGGCGGAGTGCTCACCGCCGAATAGCGCGTTGTGCTCGGCCATCTTGGCCTTAATGTAAGAGTGGCCCACACGGGTGCGTACGGCGGTGCCACCACATTCGTCGATCATCTCCGGCACTGCACGCGAGGTAATCAGGTTGTGGATGATCGTCGCACCGGGGTTCTCCGCAAGGGTGCGCGTGGCAATCAGCGCAGTGATGGCGGAGGGCGAGACGGCCTCGCCCCGCTCGTCGACAACAAAGCAACGATCCGCATCCCCGTCAAACGCCAACCCGATGTCCGCGCCCTGCTCACCAGTGAACTTCTGCAGGTCAACCAAATTCTTCGGGTCGAGCGGGTTCGCCTCATGGTTCGGGAAAGTACCGTCTAACTCGAAGTACAGCGAGCGAATATCCATATCCCCCAACGCCGCCGGAACCGTCAGCCCAGCCATGCCGTTTGCGGCATCCACTGCCACGACCAACTTGCGCCGCGTAGGCACCGGCACCAGATCACGCACATACTTCGCGTATGCCTCGAGCGCATTTTGCTTCTCGACGACACCACGTTCCCCCTCAAACTCCGGCACGCCCTCAAGAATCATGCGGCCGATTTCCGACAAACCGGTATCTGTAGACACCGGGGTCGCGCCCGCGCGGCAGAGTTTGATGCCGTTGTACTGAGCCGGATTGTGCGAGGCGGTAAACATCGCACCAGCGCAACGCTGGGAGCCGGCAACGAAGTAGAGCTCGTCAGTCGACGTCAGCCCCAAGTCGGTGACATTAAGCCCCTGGGAGGCAGCTCCCTCGGCGAACGCCGCGGCCAGCGCCGGCGACGACGGACGCATGTCGTGGCCGACCGCGATACGGGTCTCACCCTCCTCGCGCAGAATGTGGGCAAACGCAGCGCCGGCGGTGCGGACAAAGTCCTCGTCGATGTGCTCGCCGACAACGCCTCGAACGTCGTAGGCCTTAATAACGCTGCTCAGAGTCTCACGTGTGTGCTGGATAGCCATGCAGGCCATCTTAGTGCGCCCCGCGACACGACCCCTCCCCGGCTGCTGTGGTTTCGCTATTCCTGCTCAGCCGAAGGATCCGGCACGATGCGCAAATGCGAACGGCGCGCCGCCTTATGCGCAGCAATCTGCTCTTCCACCCGCTTCGTGCGATGCACCGGGTGATTCGAGGTATCCGGGTCGTTGAAGTCGTGCGAGGCCTCGTACTCGATTGGGTCCTGCGAAGAATCGACCAAACCAGTGGTCAGTCGACCCGCCTCACGCACGGCTTCGGCCAAGGCGGTGATGTCGGAGGCTTCCGGATCGTCATCCTCATCGCCTTCTAACTCGACGTGCTCTACACGGACCATTTCCCAACCAACGGGCGCGGTGATGTGGGCGGAATGGCGCTCACACAAGTCCCACGCATGCGGATCTGCTACCGGGGCGAGCGGACCGATCACTGCCGTCGAGTCCGCGTACGCGTAAATCAGCGTGGCCACAGCGGGCCTGCCGCAACCCGGGCGACAACAACGACGGAAGACATTCACGGCGGACAGTCTAAACCCCTTCTTGAGGTTTTTGTACTGCGGCGCGGCGCGTCCCCTCCACACCTGCCTGTTTCCACCTTAGGATTGCCGTCATGCAGACCCCTTCCAGGCCCGGCGTCGGCCCCTCGCACGTCCGCGCCGCACGCGACCGCCACGGGCGAGGTGCCCGTGGCCCGCTCCTGCCCGTTGGGGTGCCCCGCTATCGCTCACGCAACGACGCATTCGACGCACTTGTCATGGAGGCCTACGCCCCGCTCCACAACGCGTACTTTGAGCAGCTGGCAAGCGTGGATTTGGCGGTGGACACGATTCCACGCATGCGCCTGCACGCAGATATGACGATCTTGCCGGACGAGATCATCGCCGACGGCCCGGTCCCTCTCGGGCGGGTGCTCCAGGCAGGCGTGGATCAGCACGGCAACCCCACCCGTGCGCGCTTTGTCGTGTTTCGCATGCCGATAGAACACCGCGCGGTGACCACCCAGGAGCGTGCAGAGTTGCTCACGTGGGTGCTCACCGCGCTGGTAGCAAACTATTTAAATTTGGATCCACGCACTGTGAATCCCGATTTTCCCTGGTAGATCCACACTGTAGATCTTGGGAGTTGTTAGCCGATCTGCTTCTTCAGACGGCGACGCTCACGATCGGACAGCCCACCCCAAATACCGAAGCGCTCATCGTGCTCGAGTGCGTACTCGAGGCACTCATCGCGCACTGCGCATGCCTTGCAGATTCGTTTGGCCTCACGAGTTGAGCCGCCTTTTTCAGGAAAGAAGGCCTCGGGGTCAGTCTGCGCACACAGCGCCTGGTCCTGCCACTCCTGCTCGACAGTGCCAAACAACTCGTCGAGGGTCATCCCTCCCGCAGCAGCGCCGCGGAGGATGGCGTCCGCTTGATTCTCCACGCCATTACCTTCCCTGTTGCTTAGTTGATCTTTTCGGTGGTCGTTCGAAGAGTGATGCACCCGCTGGTTGCGGATGCGGAAATAACACTTCTGTGATTACACACCGAGGCACTAAATAGTCGCAACCAAAATGTGGACCGAGCGCGCCTTTTTCAGACATCCCCCACGTCAACTTTCACACCAGCCACAACTGTCACAGTATAGCTGCAATGGGGGTGGACTTCGGGGGTACTACATGTAGTGTCGGGACTAAAAAGCGCGACTATTTGGCCGTGTTGGCGTGTCGGTTACGCGTCTGGGGAGAAACGCACTCCCGAATCTGGGATCACAACACCCGGCCACACACGCATGCCACCCTGCAGCTCGCAGCGCGCACCAATCTGGGCGCCTTCACCGATCACACAATCAACCAAGCGCGCATTCGCTCCAATCGTGGCTCCGGCAGCAATGATGGAATTGCGCACCATTGCGCCAGGCTCGATGGTCACGCCGTCGAAGATCACGGAGTCGTCGATACGCGAGCCCGCCCCAATCTCACAGCCACGGCCAACCGTTGTGCCGCCCATCAGAATCACGCCGTGCGCAACACCGGCAGACGGATCCACCACAGATTCGCCCGTACGCCCCTTCAACAGCGGCGAGTACGCAATGCCGCGCACCACATCCGAGGAGCCCTGGACGAAATCGTCCGGGCGGCCCATGTCGCGCCAGTACGACGAATCCACATGGCCGACGACCTTCGCACCCTGCTCAAGCAGGCCCGGGAAGGTTTCGCGCTCTACGGAAACCACACGTCCTGCCGGGATCTGCTCGATCACCGAACGCTTAAACACGTAGCAGCCAGCGTTGATCTGGTCGGTCGGCGGATCCTCGGTCTTTTCCAAAAAGGCCAGCACATTGCCGTCCTCATCCGTCGGCACCGAGCCGAACGCGCGCGGATCCGGCACCCGCACCAGGTGCAGTGTGACATCCGCATCCTTATCCACGTGCGTGTGCGCAATCGCCGACAGGTCCGCGCCAGAAAGCACATCACCGTTGAAGACCATCACGTTGTCGTAGCGGAGCTTCTCGTAGACGTTGCGGATGCCACCGCCGGTGCCAAGCGCTTCTTCCTCCACGACGTATTCGATCTCTAGACCGAACTCGGAGCCGTCGCCGAAGTACTCCTCAAACACCTCTGCCTTATAGGACGTCCCCAACACCACGTGACGCATGCCAGCCTCACGGATGCGGGCAAGCAGATGTGCCAAGAACGGGAAACCTGCCGTCGGCAACATCGGCTTGGGTGTAGAGACAGTCAGCGGACGAAGGCGTGTGCCACGCCCGCCGACGAGAATCACCGCATCCATTTCTGTGATTTCTGCAATTTCAGCAGACTCGGTGATTTCGGTGGAGGCTGTCTGAGCCATTGCTAGATCCTTCATCTTGTTGTCAGTTCACTTCCCCACGGCCGGTGCCAGCCCTGCGTGCAGGTTTCGCCCTACCCAACTGCAGCGCACCCCTCACTCGGAGGCCGAGCCACAACGCCCAGCGGATGGGCGCTTGCCACGCATGCGGATGGCGGTCGCGCTGGAACCGATACGCCGAGGCATGGTGCGCAGGGACCGTAACTCCCCTGTGTCGGTCCGCAACATGGCCCTGATCGTGCAAGATCACGGAACTCGGGCAGTACAAATTGTCCCAGCCTGCACGGGTAAGACGGTCCCCGAAGTCGATGTCTTCCAGGTACATGAAGTAGCGCTCGTCGAACCCGCCGATCTGGTCAAACGCATCCCACCGCACAAGGAGGCACGCGCCGGACAGCCAGCCTGCGGTGCGTTGCACCTCCATATTCGCCCCGGCTTGGTACGCGCGGGAAAACGGGTTGGACGGCCAGTAGTCGTACAGCAGCGCGTGCCCGATCCCCATGGCCAGGCTGGGCACCTCGCGCGCGCTGGGGTATGCGGAGCCGTCGGCCTCTTCAATCCTGGGCCCGGCGGCGCCAGCCTTCGGCGCGTCGTCGGCGCAGTGGATCAACTCGTCGATGCTCCCCGGGGTGAACTCCACGTCGGGGTTCACAATAAGGAAGTAGTCGCCGCGCACCGCACCTGCTTTTCGACGATCCCCCAACTGCCGAGCAGCCGCATTAATCGCGGCTCCATAACCGATGTTTCCACCAGTGGGGAAAAACTCCACGTGCTCGTGCTCGCGTGCGGCCTGCTGCGGCACGCCGTCCTTGGAGCCGTTGTCGGCGCAAAGCAGCACAACGGGGCGCGTCGTCGCCTTCTCCAAGGAGGCGATGAGCTGCGCCAAGTGCTCCCCAGGCGAATACGTCACGGTGATCACCGCGAGTGGCGCCTGATGAGCGTCAGGATGATACTCTGTGTCTTTCACAATGTTGGACAGCATACCCACCATGACCTCCAATTCCGGCGCACGGCACAGGGCGAGCCGGGGAATGTCGTATAATTCCCGGCGTGACTGAGCCCAGGCGGCAAGCCCGCGATATCAAACCTGCCCCGTCCCGGGTGCGGGATGTTTCGCAATCTGGCCACCCCGCACTGCGAACCACCCTTGCCATTGTCTCCGCCGCCGCGATCGCCCTGTCGGGCGTCGGGTATTTCGCCGTTGGGCGGCTTGGCGGGCAGTTGAGCGCGTCGGACTTAAAGGTGTCGTCGCAAAGCAAAGGCAAAGACGGCAACGCCCTGGACGGCGCAATGGACATCCTGCTGGTGGGCTCCGATTCGCGCACGGACGCGCAGGGCAACCCCTTAAGTGAGCAGGAACTTTCCCGTCTGAACGCCGGTATCGCGGACGGTGAGATCAACACCGACACCATCATGGTTATCCGCATCCCGGAGGACGGCTCACGCGCGACCGCAGTGTCCATCCCACGCGATACCTATGTGCATACGGACGACTACGGCAACCTGAAAATCAATGGCGTCTACGGCGCACACGCTGCCGCAAAACGCGAAGAACTGATCGAATCCGGCATGAGCGAAGGCCCGGCGCTCGAACAGCAGGTTGCTCGCGCAGGACAAGAGGGACTGATCGACGCCGTAGCGGACCTCACCGGTGTCGAAGTCGACCACTTCGCCCAGGTCGGTCTCCTTGGCTTCGTGCTGCTCACCGACGCTGTCGGCGGCGTCAAAGTGTGCCTGAATAATCCCGTGGACGAGCCACTCTCCGGCGCGAAGTTCCCCGCCGGCGAGCAGACCCTCGACGGTGCGCAAGCCCTGTCGTTTGTGCGCCAACGCCACGACCTGCCGCGCGGCGACCTAGACCGCATCGTGCGCCAGCAGGCCTACATGGCTTCGCTCGTACAGTCGATGCTTTCCGCAGGCACCCTGACCAACCCGGCGAAACTGCGCGAACTGTCTAACGCAGCGGAACGCTCCGTGACACTGGATAAGGGTTGGGACATTGTGGGCTTGGCCCAGCAACTTTCCGGCCTGGCTGGTGGCAACGTCACCTTCACCACCATCCCTGTGACCTCCGTCAATGGTGTCGGTGACTATGGCGAGTCCATCGTCACCGTGGATCTACCGCAGGTGCAGAAGTTCATGGCAGAAGCGATTAAGCCTGAGGAGGACAACACGGACGGCACTGAGGGTTCTGACGGTTCGGACTCCGCCACCAGTGCCCCACGCGAGGCGTTCAACGGCTACGAAGCAGTCGTGCTCAACGCCGGCAGCGTCCCCGGACAGGCTGGGCGTGTTGCTGAGATACTCAACGGCGACGGCCTGACGGTGACAAGCGTGTCCAACGCCATGGAAGGCCTCTACACAGCTACCCAAGTGCTAGCCGCAGACGAGAACAACCCGGCCGCCCAGGAGCTGGCCCAGCTGCTCGGCGGAGTGCCCGTCGTGGCCAACGCCAGCGTGGAGCCGAACACGGTCATTGCCGTCATCGCGGACGACTACAACGGGCCCGGCGCGATGGATGCTGACGAGGCGGAACAGGTCGCTCCTGTGGGCACGCCAGGTGAGGATTTCGGTGCCAACGAGCCTGCCCCTGAGCTCTCAGCTGGCGACGACAGCCCGCGCTGCGTGAATTAATATCCCCCAATCGCCTGAAATTCGAATCGGCGACAGGTAAAACCTCTTTGCATGAACATTGCAAAGAATCATTCAGTCCACCACGCCGCCCAGGGCTCCACTTCGGTAGCACCTCAGGAGGCCACATCAGGCACGGTTCCCGACCCGGGACCGGACGATGGGACCGAACGAGATCAGACACCAAGAGGAGCCGTAGACCGGCTCCTCTCTTTTATTGAGCGGGTAGGTAACAAACTTCCGGAACCGTTCACGCTCTTCCTGTTGCTCTTCCTGATCACCGCGGTCATTTCCACAGTGATGGCCTGGGCTGGGTTGCAAGTGCAGGTGCCTGGCGACGACGAGATCCGCCCCATCAAGGGCTTCTTCACCAGCGAAGGCCTTGCCTGGTTCACCGTGAACTTGGGCAAGAACTACGTTGGCTTCCCGCCGTTAGTGTACGTGCTGCCGATCATCTTGGCGGTCGGTATCGCGGAGCGCTCGGGCATGTTGTCGGCGCTGATCCGCCGGCTGTTCTCTTCCGCGAATACCTCGGTACTGCCGTATGCGGTCGGTCTGATTGGTGTGTCCGGTTCACTGATCGCCGACCCGGCGTTCATCGTCATCCCACCACTTGCTGCCATGGTGTTCCAGGCTGCTGGTCGTCACCCCGTGGCGGGTCTGCTCGGTGGCTTCGCGTCCGTGGGCGCGGGATACGCTACGTCGCTGTTGCCGGGCTCGCTCGATGCACTGTTTGCTGGCATCACGAATTCCGTGATGGAGGCGCTACCAAGCCTTGACGCCCCTGAGGTCACCGTGGTCTCTAACTACTGGTTCAACCTTGTCTCCGCGATCGTGCTGGGACTTCTGGCCGGATTCATCATCGATAAGGTCCTCGAGCCCCGCTTAAACAAGCTCGGTGTACCGAACAAGATGGTTGCTGGCGATGACGGCATGACCCGCGACCGCGACGGCAAGGAAATCTCCGCAGAGCTCACCGACGCCGAATCCCGCGGCCTGCGCGCCACTCTGTGGGCCACCCTGCTGCTGACCGTGGTGTGCACGATCGTCGTCCTCATCCCGAACTCTCCGTGGCGCAACGAGGAAGGCAACTTCCTGCCGGACTCGCCCTTGATGCAGTCCACAGTGTTCATCGTGGTGCTCTACTTCGTAGTCATGGGCCTAGTCTTCGGCATGGTTGCGGGCACGATCAAACGCATACCCGACGTCGCAGACATGATGGCTGGCGCCATGAAGGACATGGTGAACTTCCTCATCCTCGCGTTCATCCTGGGCCAGTTCATCGCCCTGTTTAACTGGTCTGGCATCGGCACCTTCACCGCCGTCAAGGGAGCCAACGCGCTTGAGTCCGCAGGCATCACCGGTTTCGCCGCTATCTTCGCGTTCGCCGTGTTGGCGTCGTGCCTGAACCTGCTGATCATCTCCGGCTCCGCACTATGGACCCTGATGGCGGCCGTGTTCGTGCCCATGTTTGCCCTGATCGGTTTCGATCCGGCCTTCATCCAGGCAGCGTTCCGTGTCGGCGATTCCGCCACCCAGATCATCACCCCGCTGAACCCGTACATCATCGTGATCCTGACGCAGCTGCGCCGCTACGAACCGAAGGCGGGTGTGGGCACGCTCATGTCGCGCCTGATCATGTTCACGGTTCCGTTCTGGATCTTCTGGATGGCCATGCTGTTCATTTGGTACACCTTCGACCTGCCGCTCGGCCCGGGTGCTGCCATCTTCCTGTAGCGCGCCATTCAGGCGTCAGTTACGCGTCATCTAGGCCTCATCTAGCAGCGCCTCCACGGAGATCGCCCCGCCCGCCGCTTCGAACTCCTCGCGAGCGCGCTGCAACAGCACCGGGTCATTGAGTACGTCAGCGATGACTTGGCCGAGCCCCACCGCGGAGTCGATCACACCGTCCATTGCGGCCGGGGTGATCGCCGCATCGGCGAACTTAGTGGTGTGCAGCGCAGTGCCCTCCGGCGCGATCTTGACCAACGGGTGGATGCCGGGCACGAGCTGCGAGACGTTGCCAAAATCTGTCGACGCCGCCTGCGAGTCCGGCAAGATCCCACCCGGCAACACTTCCCTACCCCGCGCCTGCTGGGTCGCTCCCCAGCGCGCCGCCAAGGTTTCGTTGTTGCGGACAGGAAGCGACATGGGGTGGTTATCCCACTGCACATCCACGCCGGTGCCGGTCATGAGGGCGGCGCCGGTAAGGATGTCGTCGATACGCTTGCTCAAATCCATGAGTGTTTCGGTGTACAGCGAACGCACGTAGAGGCTCAGCGTGGCCGTTTCCGGAATGATCGATGCCCTCGCACCACCGTCCGAAATGATCGCGTGTAGGCGATCCGACGGCGGCATCTGCTGGCGCAACAACCCCATGGCTTGGTACGCAAGCGTCGCAGCATCTAGCGCATTGCGCCCCATGTACGGCTGCATCGACGCGTGCGCGGCAACGCCGGTAAACGTTGCGGTAAGCGAGCGGCGCCCCGTCCACGCGTGCGACACCAGGTCGTAGCAGAACGGGTGGATCATCACCGCACAATCCACGCCGTCGAGCATGCCGCCGCGGATCATGTACTCCTTGCCGGTGTGGCCCTCCTCCGCCGGGGTGCCAAGAAACACGATGCGGCCCGAACCCGAACCGACCGCGCCGAGGAAACCACCCACCCCGGATGCAGCGATCACGTTGTGGCCACACGCATGCCCGATACCCGGCAGCGCGTCGTATTCAGACATCACCGCCACCGTCGGATGTGTGCTCGGGTCAAAGTCGTCGCTTTGCCACTCCGCGCGCAGCGCCGTTTCCACACCATGGGCCCCTTGCTTGACGACGAACCCCTGCCCCTCAAGCACCTTCGCAATCACAGCCTGCGCATGGAATTCCTGAAACGCCTCCTCCGGGTTCGCGTGCAGGTCACGCATGATGTGTTCCAGGTCGGCCCGGACGGCTTCGACGTTGCGTTCAACCTTCCCCCACACCGCGTCACGGTCCGGATAGCCCGGCTCAACCGGGAACTGCGGCGACGCAGCGGCTATCTCATCTCGCACCACTGCGTCCATGCGCTGCAGGAAGGCAGGGTTCGGTGGGGTTGGGCTGGTCGGGCGGTTGGGATGCGTTTCGCTCACGGTCCGCTCACTCTCCGTCGATCGGATTACGTTTCTACAAAACCCTAGCGCAGAATTAATGTGACTGGTACAACATATACGCATGAGTACGCGAAAAGCCACAGAGAGCGCCGAGCTCGAGCGCTCTGCCGACAGCAGCCCACCACAGAAGAAAACCGCAATGGATCGCCTCCTCGGCACCATCGAGTCGGTAGGCAACAAACTTCCGGAGCCGTTCACGCTCTTCCTCATCCTGTTCCTCATCACCGCGGTGATCTCCACCGTGATGGCGTACTTCGGGGCCGAAGTCGCAGTGCCCGGCGAGGACGAAAGTGTGAAGATCAAAGGCTTCTTCACCGGTGAAGGCCTGGCCTGGTTCACCACTACCCTCGGCCAGAACTACCTCGGCTTCCCGCCACTGGTCACGGTCCTGCCAATCATGCTCGCCGTGGGCGTTTCCGAGCGCTCCGGCATGCTCTCCGCGCTCATCCGCAAGCTCTTCGGCTCCGCTAACCGCTCGGTTCTGCCTTACGCGGTGGGCATCATTGGCGTGACCGGCTCGATCATGGCGGACGCCGCGTTCGTGGTCATCCCGCCGCTGGCCGCGATGGTGTTCAAGGCCGCTGGCCGCCACCCGGTCGCAGGCCTGCTCGGTGGCTTCGCCGCCGTCGGCGCTGGCTACTCCACCGCACTGGTGCCAACGTCGCTGGACGCCCTGTTCGCCGGCATCACCAACGCCGTGATGGAAACCCTGCCGAGCATGGACGCCACCGAGGTCAACCCGGTGTCCAACTACTACTTCAACATCGCCGCCTCTATCATCCTGGGCCTAGCGTGTGGCTTCATCATCGACAGGATCCTCGAGCCCCGCATGCACAAACTCGACGTCCCCCAGGAGATGGTCGAGGGCGACGACGGCATGAACCGCGACGCCGACGGCAACGAGATCTCCGTCGAACTGACCAAGCCGGAACGCCGCGGCCTGATGTGGGCGGGCGTCGCCACGCTTATCGTCACGGCAATCATCCTGTTCGCAGTACTCATCCCGGATTCCCCGTGGCGCAACGAAGAAGGTGGCTTCCTGCCGAAGTCCCCGCTGCTGCAGTCGATCGTGTTCATCGTCTTCACCTACTTCATGGTCCTCGGCATCGTCTACGGCAAGGTCGCTGGCACAGTGAAGAACATCAAGGACGTCGTGGACATGATGACCAAGGCGATGGGCGACATGCTCGGCTTCCTGGTTCTCGCGTTCATCCTCGGCCAGTTCATTTCCCTGTTTAGCTGGTCCGGCATCGGCACCTTCTCCGCCGTCAAGGGCGCAGAGATGCTCGAGGCGGCCGGCATCACCGGCTTCGCGGCCATCCTCGCGTTCATCATCCTGGCGTCGTGCCTGAACCTGTTGGTTATTTCCGGCTCCGCGATGTGGACCCTGATGGCAGCCGTGTTCGTCCCAATGTTCGCCCTGATCGGCTTCGAGCCCGCCTTCACGCAGGCCGCGTTCCGTGTCGGCGACTCCGCCACCCAGATCATCACCCCGCTGAACCCGTACATCATCGTGATCCTGACGTTGCTTCGTCGATACGAGCCCAATGCGGGCCTGGGCACGCTGATGTCGCGCCTGATCGTGTTCGTGGTTCCGTTCTGGGTGTCCTGGGCTGCCCTGCTGTTCATCTGGTACATCTTCGACCTGCCACTCGGCCCCGGCGCTACCATCTTCCTGTAGTGCCTACACTGGGCGAGCATGAGCATGCTTGCCCCACTTCTTGCCGCAGATCCCGCATCCCCGCGCTTCACCATTTACGACGATGCGCGGGGATTACGCATGGATTTCTCCGCCCAAACGCTGGACAACTGGGCCAGCAAAGTGGCCAACATGCTCGACGAGGAATTCGACCTCCCCCTCGACGCGAGCATCGTCATCGACCTGCCCGTCTCCTGGCAGGCTGCGGTGATTGCGGTGGGCACGTTGAACTCGTCGCGCACTCCGCTTATCGACGACCACCCAACCTCCCCGGATATCGTCTTCACCACCCCGGAACGCGCCGACGCCTGGACCGATGCCGCCGAGTGCGTTCTGGTCTCCGACGACCCGTTCGGCCGCGGCGTCGAGGAAGCCGGCGGCACCATTCCGCCCGGCACCGTGGACTTCGGCCCCACCGTGCGCTTCTACGGCGACGACTACTTCGGCAACAGCCCAGACCTGTCCACCTTCGCCCAGCCAGGCGTTGAGGCCGAACGCTACCTCGCCCAAGATTGGCGTGGCACCGATGACTTCACGATGTCGGTGATGGTACCGCTGGCCGCTGGTGGATCCGTGGTCGTCGTCACGGGTTCGGTATCCGATGAACGGCTCCAGGAGATCTCCGCCGCTGAGAACGTCACGCGGCGTATCCAGTAGTCATAACTGTTACCCCTGCACTCCTGGGCTAAGCTGTGCCGGACACTACCCGCATTGATGAAGGGAATCCGGCATGTCCCGCACGCTGATCCGCCGCGCTGGTGCGCTGGCTCTCGCCCCCGCACTGACCGTCAGCCTCGCCACCGCAACTGTCGCCCCGGCCCAGGCTGAGACCACGGCTCAGACCGAAACCGAGAACACAAACACCACTCCGAAAGACAAGAAGATGGCCACCGGCCCGGGTAGCTCCGAGTACACCCAGGACGAAGTGGATAACGCAGGGCGCTTCGTCGCGCTGCTGGTCGGTGCGGCTGCGATCATCGCCACCCTCGGCGCAGCAGGCCTGTACTTTGCTGGCCCACACTTCGGCATCAACCTGCCGGGTCTCCCCCGCTAGTCCCGGCGCCGCCGTGCTGGCCGACGCCGCCCGGCACGTGTTGCATGGCTCAGCGGCCGAAGAGGCGGCGGGCGAGTCGTCGCCAAGCAACGCGCGTGATGGAGTGCGGCACGGCGAACACTTCGCGCGCGTAGTTTTTCTTCCGCGAGGTTTCAGGCGTCGTCGCAGCGACCATGCGCACCGGGATGCCCAGGTGCCACGCCCACACGCGGGTACGGGGGACGTGGAAACCGCTGGTCACTACGGTGAGGTACGACGCGTCGGGGAACAGCGCGCGGGAACGTTCCAGGTTTTCGTTCGTGGACCGCGCATGCGGCTCGAGCACCACCGCCTGAGCAGGCACACCGTGGGCGGTGAGCCAAGCGGCCATGATGTCGGCCTCCCCGTCGCCGGACACCACGATCGGCGCCGGATTCGCACGCCACACCTCGAGCGCCTTGTGCAGACGGTGCTCGAGCATGCGAGAAGGGCGCCCGTCCACAATCCGGGCGCCTAACACAACGATTGGGTTACTCACCCATCAGGCGCTGACGCAACGCCTCGTCCTTGCGTTCCACCTCGGCTGCCATGCGTGCCTGGTAGTCCACCATCTTGCGCTGCACAGCCGGGTCGGCGGCACCCAGGATGCGGGCGGCGAGCAGGCCGGCGTTCTTTGCACCACCGATGGAGACCGTGGCCACCGGGACGCCACCGGGCATCTGCACGATGGACAGCAACGAATCCATGCCGTCGAGCGTGTCCAGCGCGCGCGGGATACCGATGACCGGCAGCGGCGTGGCCGCGGCGACCATGCCCGGCAGGTGTGCGGCACCGCCAGCGCAGGCGATGATCACCTGCAGGTCACGGGCGTGTGCTTCCTTGGCGTAGGCGAGCATTTTGTCCGGGGTGCGGTGGGCGGAGACCACGCCGACCTCGAACGGGATGCCAAACTCGGCGAGTACCTCGGCGGCCGGGGCGACGGTGTCCCAGTCCGAGTCCGAGCCCATGATGATGCCAACTTGCGGCTGTGCCATCTGCTTAGTCCTTCCAGGTTGCGTGGATGATGTAGTGCGCGGCGTCCTCGGCAATCGCGAGTGCCTCCTCGACGGTATCGGCGCACACGTTGACGTGGCCCATCTTGCGGCCCGGACGGTGGTCCTTGCCGTAGAGGTGCACCTTGGCCTGCGGGTACTTGCGCATCACCGCGACGACGCGCTCGGCCATCGGAGTGTCCGGATCCTCGTCGCCGCCAAGTGTGTTCACCATGACGGTCGCCGGCGCAAGCGTGTCCACGGCACCGAGCGGCCAGTCCAACACAGCACGGATGTGCTGCTCAAACTGGGAGGTCAGGCAGCCGTCCTGGGTCCAGTGGCCAGTGTTGTGCGGGCGCATGGCCAACTCGTTGACGGCCACCTCCGGGCCGTTCGGCCCCTCATACTCGAACAGTTCCACCGCCAGCACGCCGGTCACACCCAAGCCTTCGGCGACACGCACGGCGAGGTCTTCGCAATGCTTGGCCTGCTCGTCCGACATGTTCGGTGCGGGCGCGATGGCCACGCGGCAAATGCCGTCGTCCTGGCGCGATTCCACCACCGGCCACGCACGCACATCGCCGGAGCGGTTGCGTGCCACCATGGCGGACAACTCACGCGTGAACGCGACCTTCTTCTCTGCCATCAGCGGCAGGTCACGGCCGAGCAGATCATCCACGAGTTCCGCGCATTCGCTTCTCGACGACGGAAACCACACCCCATGCCCGTCATACCCACCCCGCGTCGCCTTCAGACACACCTGACCGTCGGTCTCGTCCCAGAACGCCTCCGCGTCCGCAGCCGACGTGATCGCTGCGAACGGCGGCACCGGCAGGCCCGCCTCCGCGAGGCGGCGGCGCTGCTCGAGTTTGTCCTGGGCGTAGATGAGGGCTTCGGGGCGGGGTTCGACGGCGACGCCGTCGTCGATAAGCAATTGCGCGTACTCGTTCGGCACATGCTCGTGATCAAACGTGACCGCGTCCGCGCCCTCGACGATCGCGCGCAGATCCTCAAGGTTGGTGTAGTCGCCGATGCGGACATCGCCGAAGACTTGCGCCGCCGACTTGTCCTTACTCGACGCGAGCACGCGAGTGTCCACGCCGAGCTCGATAGCTTCTGTTTGCATCATTCGTGCCAATTGGCCGTCGCCAAGCACGGCGACAACAGGCATCCCATACGCGTTACTCACGCCCCACACTGTAGTCGGCCAACCGACTAGCATCGCAGCCATGTCTGAAACCATCGCCCGCCACACCATTTTCCAAAACTCTCTGATGACCGCACTTCTCGACGGCATCTACGACGGCGAGCTCACCATCAGCGACATCCTGAGCAAAGGCAACTTCGGCCTCGGCACCTTCGACGCCCTCGACGGCGAGATGCTCATCCTCGACGGCGTATGCCACCAACTCACCTCCGACGGCAAAGCCCGCGTCGCTGACCTCGACCAACGCACCCCATTTACCGTGGTGACCAACTTCGTACCCCGCCTGCGTTTCGACGCCCCCGCCGGCATGGTCCGCGCCGAACTCGCCAAATTTATCGACGACGCCGAACCCAGCCACAACTTCTTCACCGCCGTCAAAATCACCGGCCGCTTCAAAGAAGTCCGCGTGCGTACCGTCACCAAACAGGAAAAGCCCTATCCCCCAATGTCCGAGGCGGTCTCCGACGACGCCGAACACATCTTCACCGACGTCGAAGGCGTCATCGGCGGATTCCGCACCCCCATGTACGCCAAAGGCATCGGTGTGCCCGGCTGCCACGTGCATTTCATTGACGACGACCACACGCGCGGCGGCCACGTTCTCGACTACACCGTCGACGACGCCGTCATCGAACTGTGCCCCGGCACCGACATGGAACTGCACCTGCCCGTCACCGCCGAATTCCTCGGCGGGCACCTCTCGCCTGAGGACCTCGACGAGCAGCTCCACACCACGGAAGTCAAGGACTAGCCGCGCAGCTGCGACTGCAGCACCTTCTCCACCGCGCGTGTCTTGCCCACCCGGTCAAACCGCACCGGCTGGGCGTAGCCGTACAGCGCGATCCACAAGCCCCCGCGCTCCCGCCGCACCGAATGGATCTGGCGCAACGGGATCGAATCCACCGCGCCACGCCGCCCCCTTGCGAGGACGCGCTTGTCAGTGACCACGAAGCGCCTGCGTCGCGACGACACCAACGGCAACACAAACCGCCACAGCGCAAGAATCGCCCAGATCAGCACCACAATGTTGCGCATACTTGGGTCGATATGTGGGGTCACATCCATCCAGCCGATCGCCATCCAGGCAACACCGGTGAGCGCCACCAACTCCAGCAACGGGAACGTCAACGAAGAAAGCGGCGCACACACATCGGCGAGGACCACCTCGTCCTCGCCGACGCGAAACACCGCTTTGTTAGCCATGACCGGCTAGGTTACTGCACGCCTACTGGGTCGGGCGGAGGTGGTGGACATCGCCGACGGAGAACGGGGTGTCGTCGATAAGCACCTCGCCCTCATCATTAATGCCCGTGACCAGGCCGCGCACCGTCTCCTCCCCCTCGCGTAACTCCAGGCGAACCTGCTGGCCGATGGTCGAACAGACCTTGCGGTAATCCTCCAACAACTGCGGGTCGCGCTCCTGCCACTGCTTCAAACGACGACCCATCGCGGCGAGGATGTCGGCGGTGAACTCGTCGAAATCCACATCAATGCCCTCAAGGTTCAAGGCGGTGGCGGTCTCCACAGGCAGATCCTCCGGACGCATAGCGACGTTAATGCCGATGCCCACAATCACCCGCGGCATATCCAACGCCGAGAGGATGCCAGCGATCTTCTTGCCGCAAATCTGCACATCGTTCGGCCACTTCAACTGCGCCTGCGGCACCACATCCGTCACCGCCACACCCGGCGCGATAGACAGCAACCCGAACGGCGGCGGGGTATCGGTCACGTCGATGACCATGCTCATGGCCAACTGCGAGCCCTTCGGCGACACCCAATGGCGGCCCAAGCGGCCCTTGCCAGCGGTTTGCTCGTCTGCGATGAGCACCGTGCCCGGCGCGGAACCGTCCTTGAGCAGGTCCGCGTTCGTCGACCCGGTGGACTCGACCCACCGCACGTCAGTCCAGTATTCGGCCACCTTGTCCTGAATTGCCTGCACGTCCTTGACACTCATGGTCACGAGCGTAGTAGGCGGCGGGGTGTTGGGGTTTCGGTGCCCCTCTCCCCGCAAAGGTCAGTTAGCGCGCTTCGCCGAAGAGGCACCCCATTTCTGAAAATTGGGTAGTAGGAGTCCTGAAAATCAGGTAGTAGCCCTTCTGAAAAACGGGTAGTAGAAGTCCTGAAAAACGGGTAGTAGGAACTATTCATGCTGTACACTACCCGTATGTCATATCTTCGGCGCACGCTTGATGACGAGCTTGATCTCCTCATGCCTCACCTGCCCGCAATCGCAATTGACGGACCAAAAGGTGTGGGCAAGACCGACACTGCAAGGCGCCGAGCCGACGCTGCTTGGTATCTCGACGATCCCGATATGAGGAACGTTGCCGAGGCAGATTTCTCGCTCTCCTCCGCACCAGATGGAACTCTTCTACTAGATGAGTGGCAGCATCTTCCCCAGATCTGGGATTCTGTCCGACGCCAAGTAGATCAGGGCGCTGGGCCCGGGCGCTTCCTCCTCACCGGCTCTGCTACTCCAGTCGACCCGAAGGGCTCACACTCTGGGGCCGGACGCATCGTCTCACTGAGAATGCGACCAATGGCAGTGCATGAACGTGGCGTCGCTAACCCCACATGCAGCTTCGCCGGGATCTTGGCCGGAAACACCGATGTAACTGGTTCTTCTGACTGTACGCTCGACGACTACGCACGCCTCATCACCGGAAGCGGATTCCCCGCCATCGCTTCCGCGAATCCGCTCATCCAGGTCACACTGCTGGATTCCTACATTGAGCGAATCATCGATCGTGATATTCCCGATGCAGGATACGAGGTGAGACGGCCGGAATCGCTTCGAAGCTGGTTGCGTGCATACGCTGCTGCAACAGCGACTACCACCGCTTACTCCAGACTGCTTGATGCGACCACCGGCGGTCAGACTGAACAACCGAATCAGAAGACCACACTCGCATATCGTGAGCACCTTGCAAAGATTTGGCTGCTTGATCCAGTTCCTGGTTGGGTTCCAGAAAACAATGAGTTCAAACGCCTGCAGCAAGGCCCAAAGCATCACTTGGCTGACCCTGCACTCGCTGCCAGGCTTCTTGGAATATCCCCATCTGGCCTCTTGAGTAACCGTGCTGCGCACATGTTCGGGCCGCTTTTCGAGTCTCTGTGCGCGCTCACCCTGCGTGTACTGGCCCAAGCAAACAGGGCCAAGGTCTACCACCTCAGGTCGAACGCGGGAGAGCGAGAAGTCGACTTCATCATTGAGGGCGCTGAACGGGAGGTACTCGGGGTGGAGGTCAAGCTGAAGCCTCATATCGACGACGCCGACGTCCGACACCTCCTATGGTTGCGCGAACGTATTCCAGACCGCGTCACCAACCTCATGGTCCTTACCACGGGGAAACAGGCTTATGTACGACGTGACGGTGTGATCGTTATGCCTCTCGCGCTTCTCGGCAATTAGTGTTCCCCGCTCCCTCACCCCAACCCCGCGCCCCGGCCAGGCCAACCACGCCCCGCCGTAGCGAAACGTCCGGCGACGCGCCGTCGATAGGCAATGTGGCAGGAACAATCTCGGAATCTAGACTGGGGCGTTATGAGTTCATCTAAACCCGACATGACCACGACGGCTGGCCGCATTCAGGATCTGCGCAATCGCCTGGATGAGGCGCAGGCACCGGTCGGTCAGGACGCGATCGATGCTGTCCACGAGGCTGGCGGCACCACTGCTCGTGAGCGCGTGCTTTCGCTTCTCGACGACGGCACGTTCGTGGAGACCGACGCCCTGGCCAAGCACCGCGTCGAGGCATACAAGATGGACAAGTCCAAGCCTTCCACCGATGGCGTAATTACGGGCTACGGGCTGATCGACGGCCGTCGTGTCTGCGTCTTCTCCCAAGACCCGACGATTTTCGACGGCCAGGTCGGTGAGGTGTACTGCGAGAAGATCCTCAAGATCTACGACTTGGCAACCAAGACCGGCGTGCCGCTGATCGGTATCTATGACTCGACCGGCCCGCGCTGGAAGGAAGGCATTGTTACCGCGCATATGCAGGCGCAGATCCTGCGTGCGGCAACCCGCGCGTCGGGTTTGATCCCTCAGATCGCGGTCGTGGCCGGTGACGTCGCAGCCCTTGCGGCGGCCACCGTGCCGATGGCGGACATCACCGTCATGGCCGAGGGCGCGTCCCTGCACGTGACCACGGCGGACATCGTGAGCAAGGTCTCCGGCGCCGAAACGACTTCCGATGAGCTTGGCGGCACCGCCGTCCACGCCGCGGAGACTGGCCTGGCGCAGCTCGTCGCCGCGACCGATACGGAAGCGGTGGACCTGGCCCGTACCGTGGTCAGCTACCTGCCGCTGAATAACAAGGCCGCTTCCCCGCTGGGTGCCGACAACGCCGAGGCCCCTGCGACGGAGGCCGACCTCGACACATTCATGCCTGACGACGACAACCAGCCCTACGACGTCACCGACATCCTGGCTTCGGTCACCGACGGCGACGTCCTGGAACTCTCCGCTGGCTTCGCAGGTTCCGTGGTCACCGGTTTTGCGCACGTGGGCGGGCGCGCGGTTGGTGTCGTCGCAACGCAGCCGAGTGTTTTGGCTGGCTGCCTGACCCGCGACGCCGCACGCAAGGCCGCACGCTTCATCCGCACCTGCGACGCGTTTAACCTGCCGATCGTGCAGTTCGTGGACTCCCCCGGCTTCCTCCCGTCGGTCGAGGAGGAGCGCTCCGGGTCCGCCGCAGCCGCCGCCGCACTCGCCTACGCGTTTGCAGAGGCCCAGGTGGGCACGATCACCGTGGTCACCCGCAAGGCGTTCGGTCCGTCGTACGCGCTGCTCGGCTCGAAGGGCCTGGGCGCGGACCTGGTGTTCGCTTGGCCGACCGCACAGATCGCACTGGCAGACGCCACCACCGCCGCCGAGGCGATCGGCACCGACGAGGAGCAGTACGCCGCGGACAACCTCAACCCGTACGTGGCCACTGAGCGCGGAATGGTCGACGCCGTCATCGAACCGTCCACCACCCGCGTCCGCGTCCTCGAGGGTCTGCGCCTGCTTGAGCGCAAGGTGACCTACCCGGCACAGAAGAAGCACGGCAACATCCCGCTGTAAGGAGGCTGACGTGGATATTCAGGTAGTTAAAGGCAACCCCACCGAGGCGGAACTGCAGGCGCTGACCGAGGTGTTGCTGCAGCTCCAGCGCGAACGCAAGCAGTCCGGGGTGCAGCCGGACGCCAACATGTGGGGTGCGTCCCACCCGGCGACTGCGTTTAATCCGCACGCGTTCGATTCGGCGGCGTATTTCTAATGCGGTTGGTGTTGGCGTCGCAGTCCCCGTCGCGACGCATGCTGCTCGAACAAGGCGGCGTCACCCCGGTGCTGCGCCCCGCGCACATCGATGAGGATGCGGTGATCGCTGTACTTGGCGACGTCCCACCCGCCACCACCGTGGCCACCCTCGCCCGCGCAAAAGCCGAGACCGCAATTGCGGAATTCCCCGACGACGTTGTTGTTGGCTGCGACAGCATGCTGCTTCTCGACGACACCTTGCTGGGCAAACCCCACACCGTCGACGAAACTATCCGCCGGTGGAAAGCACAGCGCGGCAAGGAAGCCCACCTGCTCACCGGGCATGCGGTGTGGTTCGGCGGCGAGTGGGTCGTGGATACCGTCACCACCGCCATCCGCTTCGGTGACGTGTCCGATGCCGACATCGAGGCCTACGCCCGTTCCGGTCAGCCACTGGAGTGCGCCGGCGCGTTCACACTCGAGGCGCTCGGCTCCTGGTTTATCGACTCCATCGACGGCGACCCCACCAGCGTCATCGGCCTGTCCATGCCACTTTTGCGCCGCTGCCTGTACCGCTTCGGACTGGACGCCTCCGACTTCTGGACCGCGTAGCGCACGTTGTGGGTAGCCTGGCGGGCATGGAAATCAACGACATGCTTGCACCGAAGCCCATCGAACTTCCCGCAGACCCGGCCACCGGCAAGGACCTCCTTGCCGACGACACCGCGCTCGCCCACCCCGACTCCCCCGCCGTCTGGGCCACCCGCGCCGAGCGTGAACTCGAATCCGGCGACAAACTCATCGCTTACGCCTACGCCCGCACCGGCTACCACCGCTCTCTGGACCGCCTGCGCGCCAACGGCTGGAAAGGCTGGGGTCCAGTCCCGGCGTCCCACGAGCCGAACCGCGGTGTGCTCAAAGCCATCGCGATGCTCGCGCTGACCTCCAAGGCGATTGGCGACGACGCCGAGTACGACCGCTGCCGCCAAATGCTTTCCGACGCCGACC
>OJKZ01000150.1_pt1 | contig 33370 bp, 34 predicted proteins | sample 1596791 | NCBI WGS metagenome assembly OJKZ01 (sample SAMEA3904677, study PRJEB24821) | metagenome | biome: Builtin; feature: hospital; material: surface | place: USA | collected 2013-06-04 | reverse complement strand
CCGGCGACGTGCCGCGGTAGTGGGTGGTGGAGGGGGAGGTTGCGTACTTCGGATTGCTGGACGGTTTTCGGGAGCGTTGCTTCTCGATCCTCACACCGCCGCATTGTGGCACGAATTACACGATTGTGCTTTGTGAGTGGTTGCTTTGTGACCCTTCGGCCTGCGCCCGCAGCCCGTCGATAAACACGTCTACGAGCCACCCCCTGCTACGGGCGAACACCTCTTCTGCGATGGTTGGCAGCGGCCGCGACAGTGTGATGATGCCGAAATGGAAGTCTGGGACGTCGAGGTCGCCGGGGCACAGCCCGTACTTTTTCGCCTCCGTGAGGAGGGGACGGTAGAGGGCTTTTACCTTTTCTATCAGTATGTTTCGTTCCTCTTGGCCCATGTGGGGTGCGAACACGGGCAGGAATTCTTGGCCGACGGCAGGGAAGCCGTTGTCCACCATCTCAGTGATGGCGCAGCGCCACGTCGCCTCGGGGGCGCCGGGGAGGCGGGGAACGTGCTTGTCTACGATCGCGCGCATCTTGTCGATGATGTTTTCCAGCACCGCGCGGTAGAGGTCATCCTTGGTAGGGAAGTGGCGGCTCGCGGTGGCAACACCCACCTCTGCTTCCTTCGCAATGGTGCGCAGCGAGACCTTCGGCCCCATCTGGGCAATGAGCGTCGTGGCCGCCTCTACAAGCGCTTTGTGGTTTTCAGCAGCATCTTTTCGCATATCCGGCACTTTACCCTTGACAACCGACAAATGAAACAATATGATCCACTTCGTAAAAGCGAAACAGTCTGTTCCACTTGGAGGAAACGATGAGCACAACCGTGGTGCAACAGGAAACCGCCACCACCGATGGCAGCCGCATCAACAACACCAACAGCACCGTGAAAAAGACCATCGCCCTGATTTTGGGCCTGCCGATAATCCTCGGCCTCATGCTGTGGGCGTTTCTTGCGCCCACCTTCGCCTCCGGCCCGGACGGGGTGCCGGTGGCAGTGGCGGGGCCGGAGCCGGTCGTTGAGAAGCTGCGTGCTCAGGCGGAGCAGCAGGAGGAGCACCCGGACTTCGTCGTGGTGAGCTCACAGGACGAGGCTGAAGATATGGTGCGAAACCGCGACGCGGTCGGCGCGATCGCAATCGGGCAGGGCAGCGCCACGGTCTACACCGCTTCCGGTAACGGTGCACCGTACGTGCAGATGCTCAATGGCCTTGCCCAGAACATGCAGTCCTCCGGCATGCCGGTGGAGACCGAGGATCTCGCCCCCACGACCGAGGATGACCCGCAGGCCCAGGGCCTCGCGTTGCTCGGCCTGCCGCTCGCGTTCGGTGGCGTGATCTCCGGAATGCTTGCAACCGTGCTGCTTCGTGGCCGCAAGTGGTCGAAGGTCGCAGTCATCACGGGTGTGTCCATCCTCGGCGCGGGTGTTGCGGTTTGGATGCTGCACGGCATCTACGGCTCGCTCAGCGGCAGCGTGGGCATGGAGTGGCTGGCTATCGCTGCCGGCATCGCCGCAACCTCGTCGGTCACCGCCGGTCTTGGCGCACTTCTTGGCGTGCCGGGTGCTGGCCTCGGCGTGGTGCTGACCATCTTTGTGGCTAACCCGCTGGCCGGCCTGGCCACAGGCCCATGGCTGCTGCCGGCCGGCTGGTCCGCACTGGGCCAGCTCATGCCGATTGGTGCGACCGGCTACCTCGTGCGCTCGCTGAGCTTCTTCGACGGCGCGGACGCGCAGGGTTCCTGGATCGTCCTGTGCAGCTGGATCGTCGTTGGCCTGATTCTGCTGGCCTTCGACCGTTCGAAGGAGAAGACCGCGTAGGTTGTCTCCACCCAAACACCCGTCGAGCGTCGGCGGGTGTTTCTCATGTCCTGTTAGATTCGGCGCACATGGCAACGACGACACAGCTCTATGTTTCTTTCCCCGGCAACGCACGCGAGGTGCTGGAGTTCTACCAATCCGTCTTCGGCGGCGATCTTGAGCTGCTCACCTACGGCGAACAGCTGGATCAAGGGGTGAAGTTCCCCTTCGACCCGCCGTGCGAGGCTATCGCCCACGCCACGCTTACCGGTCCGTTTTCCATTTCGGGCGGAGACGACCTCGAGCGCAATGAAACCAGCCTCAACCGGGGCGACTTCGGCTTCACCGCGTACGTGGAGACGCCGGAGGAAGGTGAGGCGCTCTACGCAACGCTTGCCGACGACGGCGGCAACACCGTCATGCCCTTCGCCCTCGCGTCGTGGGGCGACCACTTCGGCGTGGTGGAGGACAAGTTCGGCGTGCGCTGGAACGTGACCAAGCAGGGGTAGGGCTGCTGACCACGTTCGAGGACACAAAGGACTAGTCGATAAGGGTGTTAGAGGGCATTTCCCCGTATCGCGCCGGTTGGGTGATTCCTTTCGCGAGCAACGGGTGGTTGTCCAATAGCGGCTCGATTGTGTCTTCTAGCCAGTTGGTCGAAATGCCTGAACGGGTAGCGACGTCGTCAAGAGCAACCCGCTTCCTTGGGAGCCGGTAGATGCTGCGGACGTAGTCGAGGTTCTCTTGGACAGTGAGGTCCTCGAACACGCTGGCAGCCTGGGTCGCGTATGTGACCCGGGTTCGCAGGCTGGGGTCGCCGGCGGGTTGGCCGAGCACGCGAACCTCTCCGCTCACGTTGGCTTGTGTCCCGACAATCATCCGCATGAGTGTCGTCTTACCTGACCCTGACGGCCCGACAAGGGCCGTCATTGACCCCTGGGGCAAAGTAAAGCTGGCGTTGTCGATGATCCGGGCCGAAGCCCGGTCCATCATCACCGCAGCGTTGTGAATGTCTGTATCTTGCATGCTTCGATCATCGGTCTGTTGGTGTTAGGCTGTCGAGCGTGGTGAATAAACGACAAGGGCGACCGCGCGGCGGATCGGATGCCCGTGAACGCATTGTTAGTGCAGCGCAGAAGAATTTTATCCTGTCTGGATATACAGGCGCGACGCTCCGCACCATCGCGCAAGAAGCTGGCGTTGATCATGCGCTGGTGAATTATTACTTCGGCACGAAGGAGAATCTGTTTAGCGAGGCGATGCTTGGAGGGTTCAGTCCTTCCGCGGTCTTCAAAACGGTGCGGTCCGCCGAAGGGGTGTCACTTGCGACGCTGCCGGCGATGCTTGCGCGCGCGTTTGTCGCGTTCTGCGAGACACCCCAGATCCAGCACACTGTGCTCCCTACCCTCCGTCTCGCGTTCGAAGACGAGGACACCCGAGCACTTGTCACCGGTTACATCGAGAGGGAAATCTTCGCAGAGGCGGAACAGCTCCTGCTTGACCTCAAGGAGCGGCAGAATCGACCCACAAAGGCGAGTGCCCACGAAGCCGTCATTGGCATTTCAACCGTGTTGCTTGGTGCACTCGTGTCGCGCTACCTCCTCCGGGCTGGGCCGCACGCAGCGATGTCGGTACGAGAATTCGGAGTGCTGTTGGAGCGGTTGCTCAGAGGCGCGCTGGGGTAGGAGAGGTGGGCCCTAAACGGAGCTAGCTCCATTTGGGTGTTGCGACCGGCTATTTGGTAGCAGTGTCGTGACTATCTGGTAGCGCTTCAGTGAGTATCTGGTAGCAGCTCACAGCGCTCGGGGTGATACTTCCGGTAGCCGCACCACTGGGGTGCGGCGCGTACTGGAAGGAGTCCGCTGATGACGGATTACCGTGCGGTGATGACGCTGCTGATTAGGAAGCGTTCTTACCGCCAGATTGAAGACCAGCTCGGGTGCTCGCACCGCGCGATTTCTCGGGCGAACCAAGCGCTGCGAAGCCTTGGCCTGACTACTGCCCAGCAGGTCGCGGCGTTGACGAATGATGAGCTAGACGAGATATTCGTTGACGGGCGCAGCAGTGGGCAAGGCGAGTTCGTCCCGATTGACTTTGACGCGGTCGTCAAAGCACGCACAGGGCGTACGAAGCACACACTGCAAGTATTGTGGGCTCGCTACACCACGATCCCCGCCCAGCCGGGCCCGCGCCATTACAGCTACGACCGGTTCCGCCAGCTGGTCGCTTCCCATGTCGATGCAGCCGGGCTTACCGCCCGGATCACCCATGCACCAGGGCATACGATGCAGGTGGATTGGGCAGGGACCAAGATGCGCCTGTACGACCCTGCGGGCACACCGGGTGCGAAAGTCAGCATTTTCGTCGCCTCGCTGCCGTATTCAGGAATGCTGTTTGCTTGTGCGTGTGTTGACCAGCGACAACAGTCCTGGCTTGATGCACACCGCCAAGCGTTTGACTACTTCGGCGGGGTCTGCCAGGTTGTTGTCCCCGATAACGCGTCGACGGCATCAAACGCGATCAGCACTGCCGATAGGAATCGGAAGGTCAATGACACCTACCAGCAATTCTTGGAGCACTACAACACAGCAGCACTTCCCACACGCGCGCGTCGGCCGAAAGATAAAGCGAATGTGGAAGCTGCGGTAAAGATCGTCACGCACAAGATCATCCACGCCCTTGAAGACCACCAGTGTGTTGACTTAGACGAGCTCAACGGAAAGATTGTGGGCTTAGTCGACGCGATCAACACCTCCGTGCCGTTTCGCAGCCAGCAGTCAAGCCGCAGGGATCTCTTCGAAGCACACGAGCAGCATCTCCTTGCCGATCTGCCGGCAACCCCGTGGCAGCACACCGAGTGGAAGCGTGCGAAAGTAGCCCCGGATTTCCATATCACGGTTGCAACGGTGCGCTACTCCGTCCCGCACCAGCTTGTTGGCCGCACTGTCGATGTGCGCATCACAGGCCAAGTCTTGACCGTCTTTGACCAGGGGACAACCGTGGCAACCCACCAGGTCTCGCATAAGCGTGGGGCCTATGTCACTGACTATGAGCACATTCCATCTGGAATGGACTCCACCCGTGGACTGTGGACAAGCGACTACTTTTATCGCGAAGCCAGCAAAACCGGCCCGGCAACACGCAAGGTCATCGAAGAACTCATCGCGGCGAAAGCCATCCCAGCCCAGGCCTACCAGTCCTGCAGAAACGTGCTGTCGATGGGCAAACACGGCAACAAACCAATCCTGGAAGAGGCATGCCAACGCCTGATGGCCAACGACGGCAGCCGACGGGCGGTGTCATATACCGCAGTCAAAAACATGATGGCCGCCATACGCAAAGAACACGCCACCCGGCCCCGCGGGTTAGACCAGCCCCCGCGCAGCACCACAGTCAACCAGCCCACCGCCCCTGCAATCGTCGACCGGGATACCACCGGCGCGTTTCTCGGCGGTGCAGACCAGTTCAGCATGGACAACCTCGCTAAGAAAGGACACTAAAGCCCATGTCATCACCAACCCCGCCAACAGATCGCTTCCTTGACGAATCCGTCCTGCCCGACTTCACCGCACTGCGGATGACTGCCTTCGGCAGAAGCGTCATCGACATCGCCAACGATCCCGCATTCGACGCATGGACCTTTTCCCAAAAGGTGCTCTACGCACTCGATAAAGAAGTCGCGGCCAGGCGTGAACGACGCATCAACAAACTGCTGAAAGCATCCCGATCGCCAAACCTTGATGCTTGCCTTGAAAACGTGGTCTGCACGCCTGACCGCAACATCAACCCCGAGCAAGTCAGCAGACTCGCTCACGGACAATGGTGCCACCTGGGCCAAAACATTGTCATCCTGGGCAAATCCTCAGTCGGCAAAACCTACCTCGCCCAAGCCCTGATCACAGCAGCATGCCGCAACGACTACTCCGCACGGTTCTACCGCACCGACATGCTCGCCGCCGAACTGGCAGTCCTCCAACCCGAAGACCCCATACGGCTGAAGTTCATCCAGCACCTCCACGACGTCGACGTCCTGGTCTTAGATGACTTCCTCACCACACCTATTGATGCCGCGACCGCGCACCAACTTCTCAACATCCTCGCCGGGCGAGAAGGCAAAGTCTCAACGATAGTGACCTCACATTTCACCCCACTGGAGTGGTACAAGTCCATCCCCGATGCCGTGATCTCCGAGTCAATCCTCAACCGACTCGTCTCCGGCGCCGAGATCATCACACTCGAAGGACCAAACGTGCGCCTGACCACCAACGCATAACCACCCACAACGCCTGAGTAAGACACCGCTACCGGATACTCACTCAGGCGCTACCAGATACTCACCACACCGCTACCATTTCAGTCTTCTGAACAATTTGGGGTAGGACGGCTTAGAAAAGCCCAGGTGGCGGTGATCCGCGTGACCTAAATGGAGCTAGCTCCAACTGGCTATCGCACCAACCCAACCAGCTGCGATGCTGAGGGAGTCATACGGGAAAAGAAGTCGGGCGCCTCGGATTTCCGAGGCACCGGTGTGGCAGCCGCGTTACTCGATTTTGTCGTCTTCTTTTTCGCGGACAGTTCTGACGAATTTACCCAGAAACTGAAAGACAGCGGGGGCGAGAAACAACCCGGCGAACAGTTCGGATACACCGCCCAGATAGACACCGATCGCGGCTCCAACCGAAGTGATAAACATGCCGAAACTCAAATATTGGCCGCGCTTTAAAGCGTCGACGTCACCTTTCGCGAGCCACTCCTTCTCGTGGTTCGACGCAGCAATACTCTGCTCAGCCATCTGCATGGCGCGGTCAGCAAAGGACGGGTTAAGCCTCTAAAGTCTCCGGTGAAGGAGCTGGAGCACTCCATAAATACGAGTCAACCCTTCGAGTGAGCTCTTCGACAATTTCAGCGGTGACTACTTCGTCTTCTGTACTAGCTGAATACTGCGATCCAGGGCGTTGAACGTTGCTTTCCATCCGTTGTAAATGGTCGCCCGAGGGTCGTTCTTCGCCATGCGTGCCTTCGTCCGCAGGGGGCGGGGGTTGGTTTCCATCATGTCCACTCCCCGGCGACGGGCTCGGGCTGTGGCGTTCCTCGTTTTGAGAGTCATTGCCCATGCACCTTCTTCCTTTCGGTAGTGAGACTGAGTGGTTTATGTCTCTCTGCCATTCAACCACATACCGCGCGTGCCTATTGCTTTACTGGGGTTCGGACGGGGGGTCGCGCTCGACGCTGCCGGTAATGCTTGCGCGGGCCTACCGGAATCAATCTCTAACTGCCCTATCCTGGCGACACGGACCCGTTGGGTTGCGTCGCGCCTCCGAACAGTGCGAACCAGTGCTAGGGGCGGGTATCTAATCCGGTGAAATCTGCTGAATACCGTGGGCGTAGGCAGGGTTTTGGTCGATTAACTTCTCGAACCCGCTTGCGTAATTCCGAGCCACCGAAGCACCGTGCATACTTGCTAGGTTGTAAAAGGCCACCACCATCGAGCGTGGGTCTACATCTTTCATTTTCTTACGAAATAGTCCGGCTCTCGTCGGTGTGTTCGATGTGGGGCGCATCCACAGCCGGTTATGGTGGGCAGTGAGGTTTCGGAGGAAAAGAATCGACGAGCACCCAACCGCGAAGCGGTCCGCCTTGAAGTTCAAGGCACCAGACACCTCTTTCCAGAGTGGGCCTTGGGTACCAGGTGGGTTGAACGACAAAATGGCGCGGTTCAGGTGACCGAGAGTCAGACTGTCCACGACTGACCAGATCGGTAGGCCCTGGACCAACTGCAACACCTGCTCACGGTTGTCCCTCGTAACCCATCGTGGGGGCTGTGGTAGTCCGATAATTCTGCATTGTCTTTCTATGTGATTGACAACATACGCCTCCCTGTAGTTGAGAATGTCGCGCAACATTCCCTCAATCAGGTCCTCCGGCGTGTAATTGCTATCAAGAAGGAGATAGTTGGACGGTTCCAGATAATCGTCGTAGGGACAGGAACTTTTGCACAGCGCATTTACAAAATGGTGACGCAGTTGGAACTCAACAGTGCGGATGCCTGAGAATATGTACGAAGACATTTGTGAGTCGGCGTCCATGATTCTGAATACTTCGCTGGGGGATTTCTGCACGGTAATTGCGCCGTTGTCGTGCAGGTAGCGGAAGTTCCTGGCGTACCCGATAAAGAAGTGAAAATTGACCGTGGCAAGGCGAGCCACGTCGTCTTCTGTGATTGACGACCTAGGGAAATAGTGTCGCTCTTCTAGGTACTCGATTTTCCCATCTGTGGTGAGGAAAGGTGGTCTATTATCTCCGCTCTTCATTAGACAGTAACTTTACCAATGGAGTGCAGCGTTACCTTTTAGGGAAAGAACAACACCCCACTCGCGTGGGGTGTTGAACAGGGCCGAACAGCGGGGCGCTTCCGGGAGAGGCGGCTGAACGGGGCTGATGACTTCACTATAGACGGACAGGGGGGTTGTGCGTGACTCGGCGTGAGAATGAGTCGCGTTGTCCACCGCCCGAATTGCGTTACCGCTGTTCATCGCCGGTTGGTTTGCCCTATTTCAGGGGTATTCGATCTGGAAGGAGGGACGCGACCACCTGTGTCTCAACGTGCCGTGTATGGAACACGAGGGAGATGTCAGAGCCTTTCGAGACGGTCGGGAGACCCCCTCCGACCCCTCCGGGTAGGTGCGTGTCACCGGGGTAAGTCACCCTCCTCGAAGATACGGTTAAATCACGTCCCCACGCTGCCGGTAATGCCGATACAGTGGGAAAAATGATATTGGAGGTTCCCGTGGCGAGAAGCCAGAAACTAGAACTGACCTGGTTCAACAAAGACAAGGCGCTTATTCCGACGCAGAGTGGGAAGTATGGCTACACCTGAGTTGCCCCGTCCGACCCGCGCTACTGTGAGAGACGAATGGAGCACCCGCAACGACATCGTCGGAACCAACGGCAAAGTCACCATCCGCTACGCCGGAAGGCTCTACCACCTAGGCATCGGACGCGCCTACGGCGGGAAACACATCCTGATGGTCATCACCGACAACCACGTCACCACATCGTTAAAAGAGACCGGCGAAATCATCACCGAGCACTACATCGACACCTCCCGCAATTACCAAAAACCATACTGGCAATAAGGCCAACGTCCACTGACCTAAAAACAAAACCGGCACCTCGGAAAAACAAAAACCGAGGCACCGGTTTGTCCACCATCTCGCGACTGAGTTGTCAACTATGTCGCGACTGAGGACAGCGTGTCCCCGACAGGACTCGAACCTGCGACCTTCGGTACCGGAAACCGATGCTCTAATCCACTGAGCTACGGAGACATCGTTGTGCTTTTTACGCGGAAGCTTCCGCGTGTGAAGACAACAGGATAGAGCGTAGCACCCGACGGTGGTGGGGAGTTAATTGGTGTGTGGGTGGCGTCGAGAAGCGAGCGGGGCGTGGGGGAGTCCGGGATTTCCTAGGCACATCCATGGAACGCGCCAGGGAGTTTTCACTGATTTGCAGGGGTGGTGTCGCATGATGATTGTGCGCCTTTGAGGAGGCGTGACACGGGAAACAATGACAGCAAAGTGGCCGGTACCGAGTGCGGTACCGGCCACTTTGTGTGTGCCGAATTAGTGGACGACCATCACGATCAGGTCGCGCGGGCCGTGCACGCCCTCGACGCGGACCAGCTCGATGTCGGAGGTCGCGGAGCCACCGGAAATCATGGTGGCCGGCTTCTCCGGATCGATGCGGCTGATCATCTCAGGCACGCCGTAGACCAGGGAATCGGGGCGCACGATCACCACGTGGCGGTCGGGCACGAGTGACAGCGCGCGGCGGCCGCACACATCGCCAGACTCGAGCACGATGGAGCCGGTCTGGGCGGAGGTCACCTTGGAGTCGGTGACGACGGCGCCGACGTCGCCAAGCTCTCGCGGGTCCGAGGCCGGGTCATCGGCGCGGGAGGAACCGTCGAACTCGGTGAAGAGGGACTCGTCCAAGCCGGGGGCGTAGACGATGTCCTTGGCACCGCGCTCGGCGAGGATCTTGGCGATGTTGCTTGCCAGATCCGCCTCGGAGGTCTCCACCACGGTGGCCTTGTAGTCCAGCAGGCGGTCGACGAGGATCTCGCGCAGCTGCTCCGGGGTGTGATCCGAGGAGGTGTTGTACTCGCGGACCGGCTCGACGTACGCGGGTGCGTTGGAGAGCTTCTGCGCGTTGCGAATGCGGTTCAGGATTTCCTTCTTCGCGTCCGCGTTACGGGAGGAAACATTGGCTGCCATGATCTACTTATCCTCTCCGGTGTTTGGGTCGACAAAGTCGGTGTTTTCGGAATCGCGGCCGGGCACGCCACGCTTGCGTTCCGCGGCGAGCAGGTCGCGCGCCTCGTCCGTCTCCCACCACTGGCGGAAGGACTTCTTCGGCGGCACTGCCACGTCGCGGTAGTCGGTCCAACCATTGATCGGGGCAGGCATAGAGGTGATCTCGCCCTTGAAACCGCCGAGGACGCGGCCGAGTGCGACCATGCGCACTGCCTTGTCCCACAGCTTCGGCTTGCCCCACATGGTGCCGATCAGGCCGAAGGCGGCCTTCTCCAGGCGCGGGTTGTGCTGTTCCACCTTCTGGTGGCGCATCTCCAGCAGGATGTCGGTGATTGGGATCTTCACCGGGCACACCTCGTTGCAGCGCCCGCACAGGGAGGAGGCATACGGCAGCGAGGAGTTCGGGTCGTTGAGATCCTCCATACCCGTCAGCTGCGGGGTGAGGATCGCACCGATCGGGCCCGGGTAGGTCGAACCGTAGGAGTGGCCGCCGGCGCGCTCGTAGACCGGGCACACGTTCAGGCAGGCCGAGCAGCGGATGCACTTGAGTGCTTCGCGGCCGATCTCGTTCGACAGTGCAGCAGTACGACCGTTGTCCAGCAGGACAATGTGGAAGTTCTGCGGGCCGTCGCCCTCGGTCACACCCGACCACAGGGAGGTGTACGGGTTCATGCGCTCACCGGTAGACGAGCGCGGCAGCAGCTGCAGGAAGACTTCCAGATCCTGGAAGGTCGGCAGCAGCTTTTCAATGCCCATCACGGAGATCAGGGTCTCGGGCATGGTCAGGCACATACGGCCGTTGCCCTCGGACTCCACGATGGAAACCGTGCCGGTTTCCGCGATACCGAAGTTCACGCCAGAGATGGCAACCTTCGCCTTCATGAACTGCTCGCGCAGGTACTGGCGGGCAGCCTCAGCCAGCTCGGCCGGGTCGGAAGTCAGCGACTCGTCCGTGTTTGGCATCTTGTCGACGAAGATGTTGCGGATCTCGGAGCGGTTGCGGTGAATCGCCGGCACCAGAATGTGGGAGGGGAAGTCCTCGCCCAGCTGCACGATCAGCTCGGCAAGGTCGGTTTCCTGCGCGGTGATGCCGCGCTTTTCCAGCTCTTCGTTCAGCGCGATTTCCTGGGTGGCCATGGACTTGATCTTGACCACATCGGTCTCGCCGGTTTCTTCGATCAGGCCGGCGATGATCTCGTTGGCCTCTTCCGCATCGCGCGCCCAGTGGACGTGGCCGCCACGGGCGGTGACGTTGCGCTCGAACTCCTCGAGCAGCTCGGGCATGCGCGCACCGACGTCCTGCTTAATCGACGAGCCGGCGTTGCGCAGCTGCTGCCAATCATCCAGCTCGTCAACCACGTTCTGACGCTTCACACGAATAGCGGTGGTGGCGTAGTTCAGGTTGCGACGCTTGGTGACGTTGTCCAGCTCGTGGTGCGCAGCCTTCTGGAACTTCTCGCTGCCACGCAGGTGGTTCGGGCCCTTTGCGTGGGGCGGCATTTGGGGTTTACCGAGTGCGACTTTCACAGCATGCTCTCCTTCGAGTACGCGGCTGATTCAGGGGTCCACGGGTTCGCCTTGGTGGAGGCGAGGATCTCAGCCATGTGCAGGGCGCGCACACCCGTGTGCTGGCGGCTCATTGCGCCAGCGATGTTCATCAGGCAGGAGGAGTCACCGGCGGTGACGTACTCCGCCTTCGTGTCCTTGATGTGGCGGGCCTTGTCGGAGACCATCGCCGCAGACACCTCGGACATCTTCAGTGCGAAGGTGCCGCCGAAACCGCAGCATTCCTCGCGGTTGGGCAGCTCCACCAGCTCGAGGCCTTCGACTGCGCGCAGCAGCTTGTAGGGGCGCTCGCCGACCTCCAGGAAGCGGCGGGAGTGGCAGGACTCGTGGTAGGTGACGCGGTGGGGGAAGAACGCCCCGACATCTTCGGTGCCTGCGACATCGATGATGAACTCGGAGAGCTCAAAGGTTTTCTTGGCGGCCTTCTTCGCCCCGTCAACAAGCGCGGGGCTGCCGTAGCGGTCCGCCAGGGAGACGTGCTGTTCACGCACGGCACCCGCGCAAGAGCCGGACGGTGCCACCACGTAGTCGATGGACGGGTCGGCAAAGGCGTCGACGTAGGACTCGATGATGGGCACGGCCTGCTTCTGGTAGCCAGTGTTGACGTGCATCTGGCCGCAGCACGTCTGGCCTTCTGGGAAGACGACCTCGTAGCCTAGGCGTGACAGCACAAGCGCCGAGGCCTTGTGCGCATCAGGAAAAAGAGCGTCGCCGATACAAGTAGAAAACAGTGCTACTCGCAATGTGGACTCCTTATGGTGAATTTCTAGTGAAGGATTGCTCCGGCAGCCGGGCACCTAAGTCTCTAGTTTACGACCGGCGCCAGGAAACTGAGAACGTTGGTCTGCAGGAAGACCATGAGGCAGACTGCGAGCAGGAAGACGAAGGAATAGCCAACCACTCGCTTGAAGATCTCGGATTCCTTACCCTCCATGTCTACCGCCGTTGCGGCAATCGCGAGCGACTGCGGAGAGATCATCTTGCCCACGACACCACCGGTGGTGTTGGCCGCAAGCATGAGATCCGGGTTGAGGTTCAGCTGCTCAGCGGCGGTGACCTGCAGCTTCGCAAACAGGGCGTTGGCGGAAGTATCCGAGCCGGTGACTGCCACACCGATCCAACCCAGAATGGGGGCGGTGAAGGCGAAGAAGCCGCCGAGGTTGGCAAAGAACTCACCAATGGTGACGGTCTGGCCCGAGTAGTTCATCACGTACGCCAGCGCGAGCACGAGCACGATCGTGGCGGCAGACCAACGCATGCGGTACATCGTGTCGGTCAGCTCCTTGCCCACCTGGCCCCAGGTCAGCGAGTAGCGGCCGTTCTCGTTGAAGATGATGTAAACCAGGGCGACGATCAGGCCAGAGATGACCAGCAGCGTGCCCGGGTTGTTGATGTACTTGAAGGAGTAGTCGGCGACAACTTCGGCCCCGTTGGCGTCGAGAAGCGAGCCCTCCGGCAGACCCGGCCACGGGAACTTGATCTGGAAAGAGTTGAGCCAGCCGGGGATTGCGGTGCCCAGGTTGGCCAGGCCGAAGATGACCACGACGATGGCGTAGGGCATCAGCGCCATCCACACGCGGTTGCCGGGCAGCTCGGTCTCTTCGAGGTTTTCCGTGCTGGGCAGTTCCAGGCGCTCGCGCAGTGCTTCGACGCCCTTCGGCGTCCAGAAGCGCAGCAGCGCGAAGGCGGCACCGAGCGCGACGATGCAGGCAATGACGTCGGTGAGCTGGTAGGCGAAGAAGTTCGAGGTCCACCACTGCGCAATACCGAAGGACAGGCCGATGGTAACGGCGGCCGGTGCGGTCTCGCGGACGCCGCGCCAGCCGTCGATAATGCCGGCGATGATGAAGGGGACGAAGAACGCCAGGAAGGGGGTCTGGTGGCCGACGATCGCGGCGATGTTCTCGGTCTGCTCAAGCGTGCGGCCGCCGACCTCGCCGGCGGTGGTGATCGGAATAGCCACGGCGCCGAAGGCGACCGGCGCGGTGTTTGCAATCAGCACGATCGTGGCTGCGCGCAGCGGCTTAATGCCCAGCGCCAGGATCATCGTGGCAGTAATGGCCACCGGTGCGCCAAAGCCCGCAAGCGCCTCAAGTAGGCCACCGAAGCAGAAGGCGATGAGCATGGCCTGGATGCGCACGTCGCCGTGCCCCATCTTGTCAAAGACCAAACGCAGATCCTCGAAGCGGCCGGAGGCGACGGTGATTTGGTAGAACCAGATCGCCGACATGATGACAAAGACGATGGGCAGCAGGCCGAATAAACCGCCGCGGAAGGCGGAAGAAATCGCCATGTCGGCGGGCATATTAAAGCCAAAGATGGCCACCAGGATGGCTGCGATCAGCGCAACCAGGCCAGAGAGGTGTGCGCTGGCTTTCACGCCCAGCAGCATGACGAAGAAGGTGAGCAGCGGAATGGCTGACACCAACGCAGAAAGGCCGAGGCTGCCTCCGACAGCATCGGTAAAGACCTGAAATTGGTCCATGGTGCGCTCCTTGGTTGGAGGGACAACGAACTACATGCCTCGCGTAAGGCCCGCGCCCCACCATCCGTCGCGCTTTCTGGCGGCGCATTGTGGAACGCTTGCCCCAAAGCTGTGCCTGCGGCGGCATATTTAGAAATTATGACACGGGATCACACTAGATGCAGCGAAAAGCCATAAGAAATGCATGGGTTTTTCAGCTGCGACTACCTGCGCTTTTGGTGTACGCGGGGGTAATGCAAAGCCCGCGGCGGGGGAGGGGATGGCACCTAGCGAACGGGGGCTATGCGGGCTTGGGTTCAGCTGGTGCGGACGGTGCGCAAGGCCATGAAGAGATCGCGCGCGCGGTGAATTAGACTTGCACCCCATGACGCCAGCAGATCTTTCACAGCTCATTAGGCAAGCAGCCGTTTCCGTGCTCACCGCGCACGACCTCGACTCCTCCGTGGTCCCGGACACCGTGACCGTGGAGCGGCCGCGCAACCCGGAGCACGGGGACTACGCCACGAACGTCGCCTTGCAGGTGGCCAAGAAGGCGGGCACGAACCCGCGTGAGCTGGCGAGCTGGCTTGCCGACGCACTCGGCACCGACGCGGCGATCGAGACTGCCGAGGTCGCCGGCCCCGGCTTCCTCAACCTGCGCCTGGCCTCCGCGGCCCAGGGCCAGCTGGTGGGCGAGATCCTCGCCGCCGGTTCGTCTTTTGGTAACTCGCAGCGTTACGACGGGCAGAAGATCAACCTGGAGTTCGTCTCGGCCAACCCCACCGGCCCGATCCACCTGGGCGGTACCCGCTGGGCGGCAGTGGGCGATTCCTTGGGCCGCGTGCTGGAGGCCTCCGGCGCTGAAGTGACCCGCGAGTACTACTTCAACGACCACGGCGGGCAGATCGACCGCTTCGCCCGCTCCCTGGTGGCCGCAGCGAAGGGCGAGCCGACTCCCGAGGACGGCTACGGTGGGGAATACATTAAGGAGATTGCGGGCGCGGTCGTCGACAAGCATGCGGATGCGCTTCATGGCAGCGACGAGGAGGTCCAGGAGACCTTCCGCGCGGCGGGCGTGGAGATGATGTTCGCGCAGATCAAGCAGTCGCTGCACGAGTTCGGTGTGGACTTCGATGTGTTCTTCCACGAGAACTCCCTGTTTGAGTCCGGCGCGGTGGACAAGGCGATCCAGACGCTGAAGGACAACGGCAATCTCTACGAATCCGAGGGGGCCTGGTGGCTGCGCTCGAGCGATTTCGGCGACGATAAGGACCGCGTGGTGCTGAAATCGGACGGCAACGCGGCCTACATTGCCGGCGATATCGCGTACGTGGCCGATAAGTTCGACCGCGGCCACAACCTGGCCATCTACATGCTGGGTGCGGACCACCACGGCTACATCGCGCGCCTGCGCGCTGCCGCCCAGGCGCTGGGCTACGACCCGGAGGCGGTCGAGGTGCTCATTGGCCAGATGGTCAACCTGGTGCGCGACGGCAAGCCGGTGAAGATGTCCAAGCGTGCCGGCACGATCATCACCCTGGATGACCTGGTGGACGCCATTGGCGTGGACGGCGCGCGCTACTCGCTGGTGCGCTCCTCGGTGGACTCCAGCCTGGATATTGACCTGGACCTGTGGACCAAGCAGTCGAGCGACAACCCCGTCTACTACGTGCAGTACGGACACGCGCGACTGTGCTCGCTGGCCCGCAACGCCGAGGCCGCGGGCCTTGACGGTGCCGACTTCGAAGGCGTGGACTACGGCCTGCTCACCCACGAGAAGGAGGGCGACCTGATCCGCACGCTCGGGGAGTTCCCGGCCGTGGTCAAGGCTGCCGCAGAGCTGCGCGAGCCGCACCGCGTCGCCCGCTACGCCGAGGAGCTGGCCAGCGCCTTCCACAAGTTCTACGACTCCTGCCAGGTACTGCCGAGGACGGACGAGGAGGTCGCGCCGATCCACCGCGCGCGCCTTGCACTGGCGATGGCCACCCGTCAGGTGCTCGCCAACGCGCTTTCCATGGTCGGGGTGTCTGCCCCGGAGCGGATGTAGTTTCCCTAAAGGAGGGTTCTTCAACTTTATGCAGGCTCCAGATTCGCAGCCGTTTAACCAGCTGCCCGCCCACGTGTGGCCGCGCAACGCCGCGCGCACGGACGACGGCGTGATCACCATCGCCGGAGTCGCGTTGCCCGAGATTGCCGCGCAGTACGGCACCCCGGTGATGGTGGTGGACGAGGACGATTTCCGCTCCCGCTGCCGCGACATGGCCGAGGCCTTCGGTTCGCCGCGCAACGTCCACTACGCCTCCAAGGCGTTCTTGACCCGCCACATCGCCCGCTGGGTGGATGAGGAGGGCCTCGCGCTCGACGTGGCCAGCGAGAACGAGCTGCGCATCGCGCTCGCTGCGGATTTCCCGCCGGAGCGCATCACCGTCCACGGCAACAACAAGTCCGAGAGCTTCCTGCGCCTGTGCCTTGAGTCCAAGGTGGGCCACGTGGTCATCGATTCGCGCCAGGAACTTACCGAGCTCGAAGCCCTGGCCAAGGAGGTCGGCCAGGTGCAGGACGTCTTCGTGCGCGCGAAGCCGGGCGTGGACGCGCACACCCACGAGTTCATCGCCACCAGCCACGAGGACCAGAAGTTCGGTCTCTCCCTGGCCTCCGGCACCGCCTACGAGGCAGCCGTCGCCGCGATCAACTCGCCTCACCTCGAGCTGACCGGCCTGCACTGCCACGTCGGCTCGCAGGTCTTTGACGCCGAAGGCTTCAAACTCGCCGCCGAGCGTGTGCTGGGCCTCTACGCCCAGATCTGGAAAGAGCAAAACGTCGCGCTGAAGTACCTGGACTTGGGCGGCGGCTACGGCATCGCCTACACCGACGACGAGGCGCCGCTCGACGTCGCGGCAGTAGCCCGCGACCTGTTGCGCGAGGTGCAGGACGTCGCCGATGACCTTGGCATCGAGGCACCCACCGTCGTGGTCGAGCCGGGCCGCGCGATCGCAGGCCCGTCCACGGTGACGGTGTACCGCGTCGGCGTGGTCAAGGACGTCCACACCTCGTACACCGCCACGCGTCGCTACATCGCGGTCGACGGCGGCATGAGCGATAACATCCGACCCGCGCTCTACGCCTCGCTTTACGACGCCCGCGTGGCCAACCGCCTGACCCACGGCACCCCGGTACAGACGCGCCTGGTCGGCTCGCACTGCGAGTCCGGCGACATCCTGGTGGAAGACGGCAACTGGCCGGACGATATCGCCGCCGACGACCTGATCGCGCTCGCCGCGACTGGCGCGTACTGCTACTCCATGAGCTCGAACTACAACTCTTTCGGCCGACCGGCGGTTGTCGCCGTGCGCGACGGGGAGATTTACCCCATGATTCGCCGCGAGACGGTTGAGGATATTTTGGCCCGAGAATATTAAAGCGGGCGCGAACAACGAGAAAATAGACTAAGCGGTACACTGAGCCGGGTACACGCCGGATAAAGCCGGAACACACACGCATCAGATAGGAAAAGGAACACGCATGACTGTCGCAAGCGCCGAGAGCCGTAACGGGAACTACCCGGGCAAGGGAATTGGGCAAGCCGTGGGCGTTGCCATTCTGGGCAAGGGCACCGTGGGCACCGAGGTGCTGCGCCTGATCCAGGAGTTTTCCGAGAATCTCGAGCACCGCATCGGCGGCCCGCTCGCCGTCCGTGGCGTGGCCGTGTCCAACGTGGACAAGCACAAGGACGCGCCCGAGGTGCAGGGCATTTACCTGACCGACGACGCCACCGAGCTGATCAACCGCGAGGACGTCGACGTGGTCGTCGAGGTCATCGGCGGTATTGACTACCCGCGCAAGCTGGTACTTGCCGCGCTGCAGGCGGGTAAGTCCGTGGTCACCGCGAATAAGGCGCTGGTGGCCGCGCACGGCTCCGAGCTGGCCGATGCGGCCAACGAGGCCGGGGTGGACCTCTACTACGAGGCGGCCGTCGCCGCCGCCATCCCGGTCGTGGGCATGCTGCGTCGTTCGCTGGCGGGCGACCAGGTCCAGCGCATCTCCGGCATTGTCAACGGCACCACCAACTTCATCCTGGACGCGATGGCGTCCACCGGCGCGAGCTACGAGGACGCGCTCGCCGAGGCCACCCGCCTGGGCTACGCCGAGGCCGACCCGACCGCGGACGTGGAGGGCCACGACGCGGCGTCCAAGGCGGCAATTCTGGCATCCATGGGCTTCCACACCCGCGTGACCTTCGACGATGTGTACTGCGAGGGCATTACCAGGATCACCGCAGAGGACATCGCCGCGGCGAAGAAATCCAACCAGACCATCAAGCTTTTGGCCATCTGCGAACGGCTTTACGACGAGGACGGCAACACCACCGCAGTCAACGCCCGCGTCCACCCGACCCTGGTGCCGAACGAGCACCCGCTGGCGAGTGTGGACCAGTCCTACAACGCCATCTTCGTTGAGGCGGAAGCCGCAGGCCGCCTCATGTTCTACGGCAACGGTGCCGGCGGTGCGCCGACCGCTTCCGCCGTGCTGGGCGACCTCGTTGGTGCCGCGCGCAACAAGGTCCACGGCGGCCGCGCCCCGGCGGAAAACCCGTATGCCGACTACAAGGTCGTGGGCTTCGACGAGGTGCCCACCCGTTACCACGTGAACATGACGGTGGACGACCGCGTCGGCGTGCTGGCTGATCTGGCCCGCAACTTCGCCGATGATGGTGTATCGCTTTCCGCGGTGCGCCAGGAGGAGTCCGGTGACGAGGCCCACCTGATCGTGGTGACCCACAAGGCACTGGAGCGCGACCTGCGCGCGATCGTGCAGCGCCTGGAAGAACACGACGCGGTCAAGGCGATCAACTCCGTGATCCGCCTGGATGCTTAAAAAGAAGGGATCCACATGCCTACTGATTTGCAGGTCGGACTGAAAGCCACGGTGACCGTGCCCGGTTCCTCGGCGAACCTGGGCCCGGGTTTTGACACCCTCGGCATCGCGCTGAGCATCTACGACACCGTCGAGGTGGAGGTCATCGCCTCCGGGCTCGAGGTGCACATCTTCGGCGAGGGTGCAGAGGACTTGCCGCGTGACAACTCCCACCTGGTGGTCAAGGCTATCCGCTCGGGGCTGAAAGCCGCGGACGTGGAGGCACCGGGGCTGAAGGTGACGTGCACGAACAACATCCCGCAGTCGCGCGGCCTCGGCTCTTCCGCAGCCGCCGCCGTCGCCGGCGTGGTGGCCGCGAACACGCTCGCCGGAAGTCCCTTGAGCACCGAAGAGATCGTGCAGTTGTCCAGCGAGTTCGAGGGCCACCCGGATAACGCGGGTGCCTCCGTGCTTGGCGACGCGGTGGTGTCCTGGACCGAGATCCCCGTCGACGGCCGCTCGCTGCCGGAGTACCGCGCCGTGGGCGTAAAGGTGGACCCGCGCATCCGCGCCTACGCGCTGGTGCCGGACTTCCACGCCTCGACCAACGCCGTGCGCAAGGTCCTGCCGAGCCACGTCACGCACACGGATGCGCGCTTCAACGTCTCGCGCACCGCGGTGATCACGGTGGCCATTCAGAGCCACCCGGAACTGCTGTGGGAGGGCACCCGCGACCGCCTGCACCAGCCGTACCGCTCCGACGTGCTGCCGGTGACCGCTGAGTGGGTCAACCGTCTGCGCAACCGCGGCTACGCCGCTTACCTCTCCGGCGCAGGCCCGACCGCGCTCGTGCTGTGCACCGAGCCCGTCGACGACGAGATCCTGGACGAGGCCCGCGAATCCGGCCTGCGCGTCCTCGAGCTCGAGGTCGCAGGGCCGGTCAAGGCCGAGCTCACCGCAGACTAGGGCCTAGCGAGCAACCCGCTCCATCCCGCCGCGCAGGCTCGCCACGCCGCGGATGCCGCGTGCATTGAGCGCGGCGACCGCCTGCGCCGAGCGCACGCCAGAAGCGCAGGTCAGCACCCCGCCGTTTTCTAATTCCGGCGGGGTGTAGCCGTCGAGGATTGCGCCGAGCGGGACGTTGATCGCGCCTGGGAGGTGGGTGGTGGCGAACTCGTGGGGCTCGCGGACGTCGATAAGCGTGGCGCCCGCGGTGAGCTGATCGACCTCGGCGGGGCCCTGGGGTGGGTCCTCGGCGAGTACGCGCGCGGTGACCGCCGGGTCGGGGGCAAGCGGGATGTATTCCCACGTGCCGGCGAGGCTGTCGTAGTAGCCGAGCTGGCCTACCAGCGGGCTGCCCACACCGGTGAGGTACTTCATCGCCTCCATGGCCATGGCGGAGCCGACCACGCCAACGAGCGGGCCGAGCACTCCCGCTTGCGAGCACGAGGGCACCGAACCCGGCGGCGGCGGGGCGGGGAAGAGGTCCTCGTAGACAGGCCCGTGGCCGGCCCAGAACACCGACATCTGCGCCTCAAACCCCAGGATGGATCCCCAGATGTGCGGGATGCCCAGGCGGGCTGCGGCGTGGGAGGCAACGTGGCGGGTGGCGAAGTTGTCGGTGCCGTCGAGGACCACGTCCGCGCCTTGAAGTTGCTCCAGCGCAGTGTCCCAGGTTAGGCGCTCTTTCACCGGGGTGATCTGGGTGTCCGGGTTGAGTGCGCTAAGCGCTTCGATGGCGGAATCCACCTTGGGCTCGCCCACACGATTGGTGGTGTGGATGACTTGGCGGTGGAGGTTGGAGAGGTCGACGACGTCGTCGTCGAAAAGCGAAATGCGGCCGATGCCTGCGGCAGCGAGGTAGAGCAGGGCGGGAGAGCCGAGGCCGCCGGCGCCGATGACTGCGACGTGGGCTGCGCGCAGTTTTGCCTGCGCCTCATCGCCGATCAGCGTGGTTTGGCGCAGGTAGCGATCACTCATCAATGCCCACCCACTGCGTCTCGCCGCTTACCAGACCCTGCTTCTTCCAGATGGGCACCTCGGCCTTGACCCGGTCGGCGACCTCGGCGCAGGCGGCAAACGCCTCGCCGCGGTGAGCGCTGGCCACCAGGACTAAGAAGGCGAGCTCGCCGATGGGCACATCGCCTGTGCGGTGCGCGGCGTAGATCCTAACGGGGTGGGAGGCTGCGACCTCGGCGGCGACGCGCTCAAGCTCCTCGGGCGCTGAGGGGTGCGCCTCGTAGGCGAGGGTGGCTACGGACTGGCCGCCGTCGTGGTCGCGCACGATGCCCTCGAAGCGCACGAGCGCGCCCATTGCCTGGGTGAGCGTGTCTTTACTGGCCTGCGCCGCGAGCGCCTCGAGCGGAGCGTCGGTGATCACGGTGCCGGTCACCCGGCCAGTCTGCTCGTAGACGTAGGCGGGGTCAGAGTGCTGAGTGGTCATGGTGTCCTTCCAACTGCTCGAGGAGGTGGGGCAGTACCGGCTTGAGTACCGCGCAGCCGTCGCGGACCCCGCCGCGCGAGCCGGGAAGCGTCATGAGGAAGGTGCCGCCGCTGATTCCGGCCACCGCGCGCGAGAGGATCGCGGTAGGCACTTTCTCGCGGCCCTTATCGTAGAAAGCGTGCACGATGCCGGGCAGCTCGCGCTCCAGGTGCGCACTTACTACCTCGACGGTGCGGTCGTCGGCGGTGATGCCGGTGCCGCCCGAGGTGAGGATCACAGATGGCCCACGCAGCAGCGCAGCGCGCACGGCGTCCTCCACGTCCGCGTCGGCAACGACGGTCGCGTCCGCGGTGTCGAGCCCCATCTCGCGCAAGAAGGCGACGGCGATCGGCCCGGACTCGTCGGCGTAGACGCCCTGGGCCGCGCGCGTCGACGCCACAATTACTTCAGCTTTTCTCATAGATATTCCACCTTACAGCGGGTAGACGGAAACCAGTTCGCCTGCGGCGAGCTCCGCGCCGGCGGGTACGCGGATCAGGCACTGCGCCGCCGCGCCCTGGGCCAGCAAGTGGGAGCTCGCGCCGCCGATGGGGCGCACCACGCCCTCTTCTACGCGGCCGCGTAGGAACTGCTCGCGGCCCTCGATGCCGGTCACGGGGCAGGCAAGCGGGGCGCGCAGTACCGCGGGTACGTGCCCGAGCAGGGGAGCGACGTAGAGCCGGAAGCTCACCAGCGTGGAGATCGGGTTGCCCGGCAGGCCGATCACGGGCACACCATCGCAGGCGCTCAGGCCCTGCGGGCCGCCCGGCTGCTGGCTGACGTGTCCGTACCAACCCTCCGGGAACGCGAGGCGCACGACTTCGAACTTGCCGTGGCTGATCCCGCCGGAGGTCACCACCGCATCCGGCTGGTGACGCTCGATCGCGGCGCGCACCTTTTCGCGCAGCACGTCCGGCTCGTCGCTGGTGCGCACGTGCGCGGCCACCTCGATCCCGTGACGGGCTGCAAGCGCCCGCAGCATCGGCCCGTTGGCATCTGGGATCGTCGCCGTGCCCGCCTGCTGCGGTGCGTGGGCAACCTCGGCACCGCCGGTGACGATGACGATGCGGCCCGCGCGCACCACGCTGACTTTATCGATCCCCTGGCTGGCCAGCGCCCCCACGAGCGCCGGCGTGACCTGGGCACCCGCGCGGGCGAGCACATCACCCGCAGCGATATCGGAGCCGGCGCGCCGGACAAACACGCCATCCTCGGTCGCGGGAAGCCGCACCGTCTCGCCCTCCGCGAGAAACTCCGCCGGTTCGCACCGCTCGACAGGGATCACCGCGCGCGTACCGATCGGCAGCTTCGCCCCGGTCATGATGGGGGCGGCCAGCTCGCCCAGGCCATCGGGGTAGGCGGTCGCAGGGTCGTCGCCCGCAGCGATCGTCGCCCCGACGCTCGCGGTGCGCGCCTGAGTCGATCCGACCGCGTAGCCGTCCATCTGCGAATTATCAAAGGCAGGCTGCTTGCGCACTGCAGTCACATCTGCGGCGAGCACCGCGCCGCGCGAGGCGGCCTCCAACGGAGACAGTGTTTCGTGTCCTCGCGTGCCGAGCGCGGTCGCGACAGCGTCGAAATGGGCTTCGGGGGTTCTGCTCATGGGGCCATGGTACGGCGCGCGCCGGGCGGTATGGTGTGGGCATGCAGATCCACTACTTTGCCGCCGCCCGCGCCGCCGCCGGCACCGCCGTCGAGGAGGTCGGGGAGTTCACCACGCTCGAGCAATTGCTTGCCGACGCCACGTCGCGCCACACCGGCACCACCGACGCTGGCCAAACGTTGGCCGACATCGTGCCGCGCTGCACCTTCTTGGTTGACGGCAAACGCGCGGAGCTGGATGCCTCACTCGCCGACGCGCAGCGCGTCGACGTGCTTCCCCCGTTCGCGGGCGGCTAAACCACAGCTACCCGCACCTGGGCTGCATCCAGCGCGCAAGAAAGCTCCGCCCCGGGGGAGACGCTGGCTCGGACGGCTGTTTCCTGGTCCACGAGCAGAGACAGCGCATACTCGTGCGCATCCTCGGCGTCGTCGGCCTGCGGCGGGCGCATTGTCACACTGGCCCCACCGCTTGGCAGCACGCTGACGGCGTGCACGCTCGCATCGAAGACACAGCCATGCTCGGGCTGCTTGCCCGGACCTACGAGCGTGAGCGCTTCGGGCGGGAACGTGACGCGTAGCCACGTACCCGCCGGGTGGGACGACACGTCGAGGCCAGCGAGCGCGCCGAAGGCGCACACGAAAGTGCCGCCTTCGCCCACGGTGCCCGCCAGCAGGTTGGCGCCGACCAGGCGCGCGGCGAAGCGGGAGGCGGGGGCTTCGACTTCTTCGGATGCCGGGCGGAAGGAGCGCACGCGCCCGCGGTCCATGACCGCTAGCCAGTCGGCGAGTGCAAGCACGTCCAAGGCGTTGTGCGTAATCAGTACGGTGGTGCGGTCGTGGCGCGCGGCGTGGAGGACCTGGCGCCACTGGGCGGCGGCGTCGACGTCGATAGCCGCGAGCGGCTCGTCCAGGATGAGTACAGCGGGGCGGGTGGCCAGCGCGCGCACGAGTGAGACCTGCGCTGCTTGCCCGCCGGAGAGTGCGCGGACGGGGACGCCTGCAAGCTCGGCAAGCCCGGCCGCCGCGAGGAGCTCGGCGGTGCGCTGCGGGTCGCGCGTGACCATGGTGATCGCCGAGCTCGCGGTCGCGGTCGGCGGCAGGCCCGGGTTCTGGGTCAATAGCACCACCCCGCGCTGATAGGCGGGGACCGGGCGGGTGTTGGCGGAGTCGACGAGGCGGTCACCCACGGTTACTGAGGCACCGCGCAGCCTGCCGGCGATGCGGCCGACGAGAGTGGTCTTGCCCGCGCCGTTGGGCCCGACCAAAGCGGTGAGCGTGTTGGAGGGGAAGCGCACGCCCTCGACCTCGACGTCGCTTCCGCCGCCTGCCGGGCGGGTGAGCTCGCGCAGGCGTGCGACGTCGATTGTGCCGGTGGCGCGGGCTTTTTGTGCCGGAGCGCGCTTGGAGAAGAGCGCGGGCAGGGCGGTGGCGGCCAGGGTGAGCACTGCCAGGCCGATGAGTATGGCCGAGAGCCCGTAGGCAACCTCGGCGTCGACCTCGCGGGCAAGGTAGATGCCCAGCGGCATAGTGCGGGTGGTGCCGGGCATAGAGCCGGCGAAGGTCAGCGTGGTACCAAATTCCCCGAGCGAGCGGGCAAACGCGAGCCCGGCCGCTGAGACCAGCGAGGGGGCAACCGCGGGCAGGATGATCTGTCGCACGGTTCTCGCCGGGGTAATACCCACGGCGGCGGCCGAGGAGGTGATCTCCGGGTCGAGCTGGCGCAGCGCCGCATCCAGGGTGATCACCACAAACGGCAGCGCGATAAACACGTGCGCGGCCACCACTCCAGGGAAAGCAAAGGCGAATTGCCAGCCCAGCAGGTCTAAGAGTGGGGCGGCGAGGCCGCGGCGGCCAATGAAGGCGGAAAGGGCCAGGCCCGCCACCACCGGTGGCAGTGCAAGCGGCAACAGGACAAGCAGCCGGGCCAGGCGTGCGCCGCGCCTGAGGTGCTGTAGCCATAGCGCGAGCGGGACGCCGAGCACCATGGCGATGACGCTCGCGCACACCGCAGAGCTAAGCGTCACGCGCAGCAGGGCGCGGGTGTCTGTGCTGGTGAGGATCTCGCCGAGTCTGTCGAAGGGGACCCGGACGCCGAGTGCGAACACCGGCAGGATGATCAGCGCCAGCGCGAAAAGCGCGAGCGCCCCCACCGCTTTGGTGCTGGGCTGTGGAAGCGGCGTGATCGGCGAGGCAGTGCGCGTGCCCGTCATGCCGCGGGGGTGAATCCGTGCTTCTCCCAGAGGGATGCGGCCTTCTCGCTGCCCAGCAGCTCGACCAGCGCAGCAGCATCGTCCGGGTGCTCGGTCGTAATCACCACACCGGCGACGAGCGAGTTCGGGAATTCTTCCGCGTGCGGGATGTCAATGACCTCGACCGTATCTTTCGCGGCCGCGGCGTCGGTGCGGTAGACAAAGGCGGCGTCCGCCTCGCCGGTGACGACCTTGCCCAGCGTGTCGGCCACGTTGTGCTCAAGCGAGACTGGGTTAAGATCCAGCGAGTTCGCCTGGCTGAGCTGCTTGGACACCGCGCCGCACGGGACCTGGGTGTCACAGAGCACCAGCTTCACGTCCTCGTTCTCCAGGTCGTGGACGTCCCCGATGCCCGCCGGGTTGCCCTTCGGCACGACCAACACAATCGAGTTGGTGGCCACGACCTGCGGGTCGCGCACGAGGCCAGCCTCGACGGCGTCGTCCATGTGCTTTTCGTCTGCGGAGATGAATACGTCGCCCGGGGCACCGTCGGCAAGCTGCTGCACGAGCGCCGAGGAACCGGCGTTGACGAAAGTCAGCGAGTCCTCGCTTAAGCCCTCAAGGTCTTCGTTGAGCACACGCGTCGACGCGGCACCCAGCACCGTGAGCTCGGTGGCGGCATCCGGTGCCTCGCTGGAGGCCGCAGTGCCCGTGGTTTCGCCGCTTCCGCAGGCAGCGACGGAAAGCGCGAGCATGGCTGCCGCCGGAAGGGCAACGGCGCGAGAAAAACTCATGTCAACTCCAACTAGGACTGATAGGTATTGGATGCCTACATGTTAGAGCAATTTCTCGCGCTTCAGCTGCGCCTCGTTCGAGCGGATCGGGCTCCACTGATCCTCGGTACGGCGGCTTTGCACCTCCGCCCCGCGGGAGCGGTAGACCACGTACGGGCGGGTGGAGTAGCCGACCGGCACGGAGAACGCGTGCACCAGGCGGGTAAACGGCCACACCGCGAGCAGCGTGAAGCCTGCCACGACGTGGAGCTTGAACTGCCACGGCACATCCGCCATCAACTCCGGCTGCGCGTTGAAGATCAGCAGCTGGCGGATCCACGGCGAGATGGTCTCGCGGTAGTCATACCCGCCCGCCTGACCGAACACCTGTGTAGACACAGTCGCGATGAAGCCGGAGAGCAGCGCTGCGACCAGCAGGACGTACATCACCTTGTCGGAAGTGGCGGTGGACAAAAACACCGAGCGATTCACCACGCGCCGGTACAGCAGGCCGAAGATACCGAGCACGACAGCGATGCCGGCGATGGTGCCCGGGATGGTGGCGATCAGGTGGTAGGCGTGGTCGCTGATCCCGATTCCGCGGGTCCAGCTCTTCGGGATAGCCAGGCCCATGAGGTGGCCGATGATCACGAAGAGCATGCCCCAGTGGAACAGCGGGGAGGAAAGGCGCAGCAGTTTCGACTCGTAGATTTGCGAGGAGTGCGTGGTCCAGCCCATCTGGTCGTAGCGCCAGCGCCAGATGATGCCGATGACAAAAGCGGCGATGGCCAGCCAGGGGAAGGCCACCCACAGGAATGCTTCAATGCCGGTCATGGTTCAGGTCCTAACTGTGTTGGGGGACTGCGGTGGGGAAGGGAAGGGGTTGGGTCTCAATACCGACGAGCTCGGCGGGCGGGCCCTGCCGGATCAGGTTGACGTAGCTTTGGACCGTCTCCGGAGCCATTTCGGGCAGCGCCATGCACAGCGCGGTAATCACGTGCGCGTACGGCGAGCCCAGGTCGCTCAGCGCGCGGCGGAGTACCTCGATGCCGTCGCGGTGGCTGGCCACCATGGCGACGGCGTTGTCGGTGACGGAGGCGTCGGCAAGCGCGAGTGCTTCGAGCACGACACACAGGTGGTCGGGTAGCTCATCGGAGAGCTCCTCGACGCCGAGCGCGGCCAGCTGCTGGCGAAACGCCAGGATGGCGGCACCGGGCTCGGCCCCAGCAACCTCACCCCGGAGGTGAGCCTGGAGCGCATCTCAACGCGCCTGCACGGGGTGGAGACCAACATCCTGATCGAGGGCCTTGCGCACTCCGAGCGCGCCGGGCTATGCCGCGGGGTAGTGGGGCTGACCTCTCGGGAACCCGGCGGCAGCCTGATCGTCAACGCGCCCAGCTCGCGCGGCGGCATCCGCGACACGCTGACCGTCATCCTGCGGCTCTGGCCAAGCCTGACTGAGTGGGTGAGCTAGAGCTCGACCTCGCCGAGCGTGCTGAGTGCTTCGGGGGTGTCGTAGTCCTGCTCGTTGCCGTCGCCAGGCACCTGCACGATGCGCGTCGGCGGCTGCAAGAGGCGCTTGGCTGCGACGTCGCGCGTGCCGGTGCGCGCGAGCGCGTCGAGAAGCGCGGCGCGGCGCCAGATGGCGCACAAGGGTTGGAGGTAGCCGTCGGCGGCGCGGGTGACGGCGGCGTGTGCGCTCGCCTCGCGCAAAAGAGCCTCGCGCAGGATGGGCAGAAGCGACCCGGAATCGGGTGCGTCGACGGCGAGGATGCCGATCAGGTCGGCGTCGAGAACCTGGGCTCCGGCGTGGATGCCGGCGACGGGCCCCCCGAAGGGCGGGTCCTCGGCGACTTGGCTCAGGGGTAGGTCGAGTGGGAACGGCGAGACCACCACGGCCGCATCGTGGGTAGGAAGCGAGGCGAGCACGCGGTCGATGAGGCGGCGCCCGTCCACCTTGACCTGTGCCTTCTCCGCACCCATGCGGGTCGAGCGGCCGCCGGCCAGGATCACCACGCCGAGTGAGTGTGCGGGCTGCAAGGAAGTTAGGCCTCCGGCAGCTCGCGCGACCAGTCGCCGGAGCGGCCGCCGGACTTGGCGGTAATCCCGCAGCGGCGGATGTAGGCGGAGCGATCGACGCCCTTGACCATGTCCACTACCGACAGCGCGGCGACGTTCACCGCGGTCAGCGCTTCCATCTCCACGCCGGTGCGGTCGGCGGTGCGGACGGTGGCCTCGATGAACACGTGGTCCTGCTTGATCTCGAGGTCGACCTTGCAGCCGTGCACGCCGATCGTGTGCGCCAGCGGCAGCAGGTCAGGTACGCGCTTCGCAGCGGCGATGCCGGCTACGCGCGCCACGGCGAGTACGTCGCCCTTGGGCACGGTGCCGTTGGTGAGCGCCTTGAGCACCTCTGGCGAGCAGGCGACCTCGCACTGGGCCGTGGCGGTGCGCACCGTCGGCTGCTTTTCAGTCACGTCGACCATGTAGGCCGCGCCGGATGAATCCAGGTGGGTAAATTGCATTGTTGCTCCTTAGAAGTAAACCTTGACCGGGCCTTCGGGCGCATCCGCGAGGGCCAGCCCATCTATCCCCGACAACGATGCCACGAAACTCGACGCAGTCGCCGGGGCGAAGGACTCCGCCACCGTGCGCGTACCGTCCTGGCGCAGGCGCACCGGCACGGCGTGGGTCATCTCCGGTTTTGCCGTGCTGACAAAACCCGCGGCCCGGTCGGCGAGGATATGCGGGCGCTCTGCAAAACGCAGGCCGCGAGTCACGCCAGCCTGCGCGGCGATAAGCGGGGCACCGTAGAGCAGGAAAGAAACGTAGGCCGCGACCGGGTTGCCCGGCAGGCACACAAGCGGGGTACCGGCGAACGTACCCGCGCCCTGCGGGGTACCCGGGCGTTGCGCGACCTTGCCGAACCACATGCCGCCGCCGGCAGAGGTGACCTCGCGCACGATGTCGAAGGCACCGGCGCTGACCCCGCCCGAAGTAATCACCACGTCTGCCTCGGACGCGGCACGGCGGAGCGTGGCCTCGGCAGCGGCGTCGTCATCAACGTGGTAGCGCAGCACGCGGGCACGGTGCTCGCTTGTCGACGCCGCGAGCTCCGCAAGCATAGGCAAATTCGAATCCGGGATCTGCGCCCCGCGCACCTTGCCGGGCCAGGCGACCAGCTCGCTGCCGGTGGAGACGACGGCGACGGTGGGGTGCGCGTACACGTCCACAGTGCGGACGCCGGTGGAGACGCACGCGGCCAGCGTGCCCGCGTCGACCCGGAGCCCGGCCTGCGCGATTGTGTCCCCGGGCTTGGCGTTCTCCCCGGCGGCGCGGATGTGGCTGCGGCCTGGTTCCGCTTGCGTGATGGTGACCTGGTCGGGCAGCGGGTGTGGTCCGCGGGGGATATTGGTGTGCTCGACGGGGATGACGACCACGTCGGAGCCAGCATCCGCCGGGGAAATCGGCGCGCCCGTCATCACGCGAATCGCGTGTCCCGCCGGGCAGTCGATTGCGGGCGAGCCCGCCGGCACGTCGCCTGCGACCGGGAGCGTCCACGGTCCCTCGCCGCGCAGGTGAGCTGCGTGGACGGCAAACCCGTCGACGGCGGAGTTCGCAAAAGGCGGCACCGCGAGTCGGCTTTTCACCGGTGCTGCGAGCACGTGGCCTGCCGCTTGATCGAGCGGCACGTCGTGGGTGATCCGTGGTGTGGCGAGGGCGAGCACCCGCTCGAGGTGTGCAGCGATGCTGGGTCGGTCGCTCATGGTCTAGCCGCCGATTTCGCTCATGGTGCGCTCCGGCTGCAAAAAGCCGACGTCGTCGATGCCGTGGCCCGGCTTCTTCAGCCACATCGCCTGCGCCCAGGCGTCTGCGAGCTCCTCGTCGCTCGCCCCGGCGCGCATGAGGTCGCGCAGGGAGACCTCGTCGGCGGTCTTGGAAAAGAGGCAGGCGCGGATCGCGCCGTCGGTGGTGAGCCGTGTCCGGTCGCAGGCACCGCAGAATGGGTGGGTCACCGAGGCGATGACACCGAGCGTGCCCTCGCGGGTCTCGTCCGAGATATTCCACAGCGCTGCTGGCGCGGAGCCGCGGGGCTTTTCCGCAGGGGTGAGGGTGAAGCGTTCCTCCACGCGGGAAAGGATTTCGTGGGCGGTGACCATGTCGCCGCGCTTCCATTTTTCGCGCGGGCCGAGCGGCATCTGCTCGATAAAGCGAAGCTGCAGGCCCTTGTCCAGCGCGAAGTCGACGAGGTCGAGGATGCCGTCCTCGTTCACGCCCGGCATGACCACGGCGTTGACCTTGACTGGGGTCAGGCCTGCGGCAAGCGCGGCGTCGATACCCGCGAAGACGTCCTGGATGCGGTCCCTGCGGGTCAGACGGGTAAAAAGCTCGGGGCTGGTCGTGTCCAAGGAAACGTTGATGCGGTCTAAGCCTGCCTCGGCGAGTGCGTCGGCGCGCTTGGCCAGCCCGAGTGCGTTCGTGGTCAGCGCGGTCGTCGGGGCGGTGCCGCTGCCGTCGATGCGCAGTTGTTTGGTTGCCGCAACGATGTCTTCGAGCGACTTGCGTAGCAGCGGCTCGCCGCCGGTAAAGCGCACCTGGTGGATGCCCAGTGTTTCCACCGCGAGGCGGATCAGGCGGATGGTTTCCTCGTCGGTCAACGCCTGCTCGGTGGGCATCCACTCGAGACCGTCTGCGGGCATGCAATAGGTGCAGCGCAGGTTGCAGCGGTCGGTGAGGCTGACGCGCAGGTCGCGGGCGGTGCGGCCGTATTGATCATCCAGCGTGCGTGTAGTGGGCATAGTGTCCCCACTATAGCTTGCCGAATATCTACGAGAAGACGGGGTAAAAACCTTAGTCCTTGGTGGGGTGCGCGGCCTCCACTTCGGCGGAGGACGGGTTGCCGTGCGAGCGGTTGCCCGGGCCGGGCAGCGCGATGATGTCGAATTCTTCGCGCGCCAGGTGCTTGCGCAGATCCTTCTTGTCAAACTTGCCCACCGAGGTCTTATCGATGGTGTCCACGAACGTCCAGTACTCGGGTGCCATCCACTTCGGCAGCACCGCGGACAGGCCTTCGCGCAGGCGCTCGGCGGTACGCGCCGTGCGATCAATGCCCGGGATCAGCTTGGTCACCGCGAGCGGGCGCTCGCCCCACTTCTTGTCCGGGATACCGATGACGGCGCACTCAATGACCACCTCGGATTCCATGATGAGGTTTTCTACCTGTGCGGAATAGATCCACTCGCCGCCTGAGCGGATCACGTCTCGGGCGCGGTCGTAGAGCGTCATGAACCCGTCATGCGTCACCGTGCCCACATCCCCCGTGCGCAGCCAGCCGTCGGCAGTGAAGTGCTTGCGGGCGTCCGTGATCGTCTCACCGCGGAACTCGGAGGCAATTTCGCCCGGCTCCTGCGTGGGCGAGTGGTAGTAGCCCTTCGCCACGATGTTGCCGCGCACCTGGATCTCGCCCTGGGTGAGGTCTGTCGCAGCCATGACCTCCCCGTCGTTGACCACGCGGTACTCGAGGGAGGGGGCGAAGCGGCCCTGGGAAATGCGGTAGGCCCAGCGCGCCTCGCCGGACACACCCGAGGGCGGGCGCGCGACCGTGCCAACCGTGGAGGTCTCCGTCATGCCCCAGACGTGCACTACGTCCACGCCGTAGCGCTCCTCCCACATCTTGATCAGCGCCGGTGGGGCAGGGGACCCACCCACGAAAAGCTCTTGCAGACTCATGCGCTCCGGCGGGTTGTGCAGGTAGTGCACCATGAGCTGGATCCACAGGGTAGGCACGCCGTGGGCCACGCGCGGGTGGGTAGAGGCGATAAGCCTGGCGAGGTTAGGCGCTGACATGTCCGAATCCGGCAGTACCAGCGGTGCGCCCGCGAGGAAGGCGGCAAAGGGCACGCCCCAGCTCAACACGTGGTAGATCGGAATGCAGCACAGGAAAGACTCGCCGTGAGTGACAGCAAGGGAGTCCATCGCGCGCAGGCTCGTCGCCTCCAGCCACAGCGAGCGGTGCGAGTACGCGACTCCCTTCGGGGCACCCGTCGTCGCGGTGGAATACACCAGCGCGGCGGCCGTGTTCTCGGGCAGGGTGGGCCAGGGGAAGACGGTGCTGCGGCCGTCGAGAAGCATTTCATAGCTCTCGAGCTGCACCCACTCGGGCATCGGCGCGGACTTATCGGTGACCTCCGAAAGTGGGTCCGCGCCGGTGAAGACCACTTTCTCCACCAGCGGGCACAGCTGCAGCAGCCGGCCCAACTTGGGGGCGAGCCGCGGGTCGGCGACGATGACCTTCGCCTCCGAGTGGTTCACGATGTAGGCGATCTGATCCTCCATCAGCTGAATGTTCAGCGGGGTAAAGACAGCTCCCTTGGCCGCCACCGCGAACATCACCTCGAGGTGCTCGGCGCAGTTATACATAAAGGTGGCCACCCTCTGGTCGCCGTCGATGCCCAAATCATCGTGCAAGGCGTTGGCGAACGCGCCTGCGCGCGCCCCGATATCCGCAAAGGTGCACTCCTCTGCGCCAGTGGCGCGCCACGTCGTGCACTTGGTCGAGCCGTGCGTCTGCGAGCCATAACGCAAAATCTGCGCGACAGAGAAGGGCACTTCCTGCATCGTTGAAAGCATGCGTTTCAGTCTAGCCCGTAGCGTGCAGGGCAAAAGCGGGGGCGAAGCCGCGGGGCCAAGATTACGATCTGGCAAAGATGCGTTACACTAACTCCCGGGTTTGCAACCGTGCCCAGAGATGCCGCAGCACCGCTTCACGCCAACACCGGCGAGAGATGCGCGTACTGCTTGGCCTTCAGACGCAGATTTCGCGCCACTGGGCAATGCTGTAACGGGCGCACCCACCTAACCCCGCTACCTCCCAGGGCGATTCGAGCTGTGATGGGCCGCAAAGGTCTCCACGGGGAGGGCAGACCGGCACACCACACTGCTGGGTCATGTTTTAAAGGGGTGGGAGTGTGGCGGCTTTGCCCGTCATCAACAGCTTCACAGTTTTTCCATACTGCACACGGAAAGCTTCCAGTTTGCCCGTGCGGGACACGCCCGCGGGGTAGGAGAAGAAACTGGTTAAGCGACGAAAGGACATTCGTGACCGACACGAGTAACGCGGCAGCTACCGGCAACACTGCCGAACTTTCCGCACTGAAAATCCCCGAGCTGCGCAAGATCGCCGCAGAAAAGGGGCTCAAGGGCGTCTCCGCGCTGCGCAAGGGGGACCTCATCCAGGCCATCGTGACCGGCGAGGTGCCGCGCAAGGCACGCGCCGCAGCCGTTGAGGCCGCGGGGGGCGCAGGGGACGCAGCCACCGCTGAGCAGCACACCGA
>OJKZ01000147.1_pt1 | contig 33709 bp, 29 predicted proteins | sample 1596791 | NCBI WGS metagenome assembly OJKZ01 (sample SAMEA3904677, study PRJEB24821) | metagenome | biome: Builtin; feature: hospital; material: surface | place: USA | collected 2013-06-04 | reverse complement strand
GAAGCTCAACATAAAATATACTCTAAATTATGTTGACATTTTTATAGCTGGCTTATGATTAAGCATTAAACATCATGTTCAATTAAGACATGTCGCTCAACAAAACCATCTAAAATAAAATTAATCTTTTCAATAATAACTTCGTTATTATTTAATTGGGTCACATCGATGGTTTTAAATCCTTTTTCACTCGCAGTTGACATCTTTAATCTTTTTAAATCTTCATCAATCATCACTTTGAAGACCAAGCCTTGTGCATTATCTGTCTTTAAAGAACGTTTATATTGAAAGTTATCTTTATTCGTATTAACAAACCCATTGTCACGAAGCGTGTATGGACGGGCTTCTGGACTCACACTAAACACACGGTCGAACCCTTTTAAACTTGCTTGCTGATTGAATGCCATAATTATTTGTCTCCTTTTTCTTTAAGTTCTACTAATGTTTTTACAAATTGATCTATTTCATTTTTAGTTGTTTCTGGGCTGAATGAAATACGCAAACTTTGGACTAAACGATCTGTTTCATTCGGATAATACGCTTTTAAAATACGGCTTGGTTGAATACTACCGGCAGAGCAAGCCGATCCAGCAGAAACAGCGATTCCCACTAAATCCATCTGAATTCGTAACTTTGCACTCTCAAAATCGGGCAGCCAGAGATTGACAATATTATCCACTGAATGTGTTGTATCTCCATTGAGGTGATATTCAATTTGATGCGCCTTCAAGGACGTTAGTAAATCATCTTTAATAGACTGATAGTGAGCTAAATGTTGCGTCAATTCTCCCGTAGCGAGTTCAATTGCCTTTGCCAATCCTGCAATGTATGGAATATTTTCTGTCCCCGCTCGCTGAGACCGTTCTTGTCCCCCACCAACAATCATTGGATGCAATTGCATTGCAGGATTTTGTGGACGATAAACTAAAATCCCTACCCCTTTAGGGCCACTAATTTTATGGCCGGTTACTACGAAAGATGTAATGGGATAAGATGCATAGTCGCAATCAACTTTACCAATCGCTTGCACCGTATCACAGTGGAACCAATAGCCGCGGGACTGGGCTGCTTTAGATATACTTTCAATCGGAAGAATCGATCCCACTTCATTATTCACTGCCATAGCAATCCATCCCGTTGTCTGCGGAGTTGAAACAGCTTCAAATTGATCCACAGTGAATTCTCCTTCAGAATTAGGATTGACTAAGGTATAGGTAAACCCTTCATTTTCAAGTTGTTCTAAACACTTCAATACGGCAGAATGCTCGATTGAAGTGGCCACGAGATGATTTCCTAGCCCGAGCTCACGACTTTGGTAAGCTTGCGAACGAATCGCCCAATTAATGGCTTCAGTGGCCCCACTAGTAAAGTAAATTTCATCCGAAGAAACATTCAAACAACGGGCAATCGTTTGTCTTGAAGATTCTAACAACTCATGCGCTGTTCGACCTAATTGATAAGTGCTTGATGGATTGCCATAGTGTGTCGTTAAAGCCTCCGTAATGACTTTAATCACATCCGGATGTACCGCAGTCGTTGCCGCAGAATCAAGATAAATCATTCGATCACTCCTTTATTTTATAACAAATTTAAACATTTATTGTCTCAGTGTTCTTTTTTCTCGAATCGCATCAAAAATTGGCACTAAAAAGATTGCGATAAAACCAGTTGAAAAACCATTATTGTATAGTGTGGACCCCAAATGTAAGGTCAGTGTTTTGCTAAGTAAAGTCATATGCATAAAACCCGCAAATAATCCTCCAAGTAAGCCGTAATGACTCGTTAGAGGTGAAAGACCAAAAGCAAAGAGCATCGGTAACACAACCCCATTCGAAGAAAGGTTAACACCATAACACCAGCCAGCCAAAATCACTCCGAGCATTGTAGGAATCACGTTTAATGGATGCGCACCTGCGGCACCAAAAGCCATTAATGATAACATCGCACCAATCGAAGTACCATTCATTGGAAATTGTATCGCATAAATAAAACTTAATCCCACTAAAACATTCAACGCCATATTCAAACTCGCTGTATGTAACCCATAGGTCTGGATAAAATCAGCACCTGCAATACCACGTGAAAGAATCAATTTCGGATAATTTTCCTTCACTTGTTGCCACTGACTCAAGGCGAATAGAATAAAAATAACCGATAAAATCATTAAATAATCTGTAATATGCGCATGGGCATGAGTACTAATAATATTCACCGGCGCCACTTCCATATGCAATTGTGCCATTACCGCAGTCACAACAATCCCAATCAACCCAGCAACGTACCCATAGTTAAGTAGTGTCATGCCTCCATGGAATTTCGCAGTTTTATTGGCTAAAGGTACAGAAATCATCCCGATTATTACTCCAACTATAGCGCCAGCAACTAGCGAACCGATCGAATGGCCTCCCATTAACCAGATAACTGAAGACATCGGTCCTAATGAATTAGCATACATCGCAAAGGCAAAATTTTGAGCAATTAACTCTCTCGCCCACCAGCTATAAAGACAAACGCCCATCATTGGCGGAATAATATTTAAAAAATGACTCCCAAAAAAAGCATGGCCACAAGAGAAGAATACACTGGCAACATAAGCACCTTTAAGCTCTTTTGCGCCGCTTAAACGATATAACAAATGCGCAATTAAAAAATGAACGGCCACGTTAATAAACGTTGCACTAACACCACCGATTTCCAGATAATCATGCGTTAATATCCCCGATTGATTCAAAATCACTTTGACACCATTCAGAGCATCCGAACGGTCCGGCATACACATTGCAAAAATAAATGTATAAACACTCATCATTAAAAATAAATTACGTTCAATCCATTTTGTTAAACGTTGCTTGTGTATGGTCATCTCTTACCTCCAGATAAATCTTCTTTTAAGCTAATTGTTGAATAAAAGCTTTGACTACCAAATTATACACTAATTAGGTAAAATTGTAATGTAATCAAGATAATGAAAGGAGCATTCTATGCAGAAACCACTGGCTTATCGGATGCGTCCCCAACATATTGATGAAATTATCGGTCAAAAGCATCTAGTCGGTCCAGGAAAAATTATTCGGCGCATGGTTGATGCCAAGCGACTATCTTCAATGATTTTATACGGGCCTCCTGGAACGGGAAAGACCAGTATTGCTAGCGCGATTGCCGGAAGTAGTCGATATGCCTTCCGAATTTTAAACGCATCGAACGATGGTAAAAAAGAATTAGAACAAGTTGTTGAAGAAGGTAAAATGTCTGGTTCGGTTATTTTACTGCTAGACGAAATTCACCGTCTTAATACGACGAAGCAAGATTTTCTCTTGCCCCACCTCGAAAGTGGACGGGTTATATTAATTGGAGCTACAACCGAAAACCCATACTTAACGATTAATCCTGCGATTCGAAGTCGTGTTCAAATTTTCCAATTGAAGCCTCCCCAATCGGAGGAGGTCAAAGAAGCTCTGCAACGAGCTATCAAAGATAAAGAGCATGGTTTAGGAGAATACAACATTGAACTTTCTGAAGATGTTTTAAATCACTTTGCTCACGTTACACTAGGTGATATCCGTTCAGCATTAAACGCGCTTGAATTGGCAGTTTTATCGACCCCTCCTGAATCCGACGGAACGATACGTATTACCCAAGAAATCGCCGAAGAGTGCTTGCAACATAAACGGATGGTTCACGACAAAGATGGCGATGCTCATTATGATACGATTTCTGCCTTTCAAAAGTCAATTCGTGGATCAGACGTTGACGCTGCCCTCTATTATTTAGCCGTTTTACTTGAAGCGGGTGAATTAACAATTGCATGCCGCCGCCTTCTCGTAACGGCTTATGAAGACATTGGACTTGCAAATCCCGCCGCTACCTTAAGAACGGTCTCTGCGGTTCAAGCTGCTGAACGTCTAGGAATGCCTGAAGCGCGAATTCCTCTGGCATTTGCCGTAACTGAATTAGCTTTAAGTCCTAAATCAAATACGAGTTACATGGGTATCAATAAAGCGATGGGTGCTATTCGGGACGGGAAGGTTGGGCCAATTCCTCTTCATTTGCGGGATGCGCATTATTCAGGTGCGAAAGACTTAGGTCACGGAGTTGATTACTTGTACCCGCATGATTATCCACACCATTACGTCACGCAACAATATCTACCCGATGTGCTAGTAAATGAACAATTCTTTAATCCTGACACTTCTAACAAATACGAATCTACACTAAGTCAGATTTATCAGCAACTAAAGCAAGACAAAAAAAGTTAAACGTTACCATTGTTGATAGATTAATCTTTTATCAAATATTTCTTTCGATTTTTGTTGCTTTTTTGAAAGTCTGTGCTATAATAAAAATATAGAAAGATGTCTGAGGTGTTCGTTGTAAGTGCAATGTGTGGACCGAACGCTTTATGAATATATCGGGATTCTATATCGGTAATTGGATGACAGGCCTTTTCATTTGGAAGTCAGAAAATGCCGTGGGAAGCCCACCTGTAATTACTTACAGGTCAATACTCGTACTTACATAAACGGCACCATCGGATATTTTTTATTAAAGTCGGCAATTGCTGGCTTTTTTATTTTATTTCAAGGAGAGCCTATAATGAAATCCATTCGTTACATTCTACTTAGCCTTATTTCAATCCATTGGCTAGATATCTGTAAAGTTAAACACGTTGAATCAAAATAATTGATGGAACTGAGCCGAAAGATTAACCTCCTCATAAAAATAGGAATCAAACAACCGCCGTTGTCTGATTCCTGATTTTTTATTCTGCTTTTAATGCAGCTACTGTCATATAATTGTATGGTTGGTTAAAATGCGGTAAGAAGAAAATATCAAGTAATGATAATTTATCAATCGTAAGTTCTTCTTGAATTGCTAGTGAGAACATATGAATTGCCATTGACACATCATATTCAGATGCTAACTGTGCACCTAAAAGTCGTCGTGTAGCACGGTCATAAGTGAGTCTGATTTTCACCGTATAATTTTCTGGGATAAAGTTAGGGAATTGTAAATCCTCATAATCAACGTATGCCACATCGATACCGGCTTCTTTAGCTGCTTTCACACTTAAACCTGTTGAAACCATCTTAAAGTCATAGATACAAATTCCATTCGAACCTTGAATTCCAGCACCTTCAAGGTGAGTACCACCAATATTATGAGCCGCGACAATACCTGAACGAACGGCATTAGAAGCTAGCGCAATATAACTATCTGATTGTAACGCATTGGAGTAGTTATTGGCACAGTCTCCAATTGCATAGACGTTATCATCGCTTGTTTTGAAAGTACGATCTACTAAATAAGCACCATTATCGAACGTCTTCAAGTGGTCTCCCGCGAGAGAAGCATTTGGAATAAACCCAATTGAATTAACCACTAAATCTACTGAATACTCGCCACGGTTCGTCTTTAATCCACAAACATGGCCATCTTCATTCCCTATATATTCTTCTGCCCACTCATCTGTTCGTACATCGATGCCGTGATCTTTTAGATTTTGGTCCATTAAACGTGCAAATTCTGGGTCATAATAATTTGATAAGGTTGTAGAAGCTGCATCAAATAAAGTTACTTTTTTGCCACGGCGTTGCATCGCTTCAGCAATTTCAACACCAATGTATCCTGCACCAATTACAGCAACGGATTCAACTGCTGGGTCTTGCAATGCATGGTCAAGCGCTTGTCCTTCTTGGAATAATTTTAAGAAGTAAAGTCCTTTTAAGTCATTACCAGGAATTTTTGGCGTGATTGGAAGTGAGCCTGTGGCGATAATCAATTTATCATAGTCAAATACATGCACTTCACCCGATTGATCGGTCGCGTAAACTTGTTGCTGTTCGTAATCTACACGATCAACCGTTGTTTCCAAATAAATTTGAGCGCCTTTTGCTTTAAAGTCTTCTTCTTTAGCATAGAATAACTTATCATACCCATCAATTTGTCTTCCAACCCACAATGCCGTCCCACATCCTAAGTAACTTAAGTTTGAGTTACGGTCAATCATCACTAAATCAATTCCTTCGTATTGATCCAACAAGGTATTAGCAGCAGCAATCCCCGCGTGATTTGTTCCAATTAATACAACTTTCATCCGTTGCACCATCCTTTATTTTGTATTTATTATTACAACTTTCCAAAGCTAAACCTATTATAACCACTTGTGAACATTTTATCAATCAAAACCATTATTCTATTAAACATAAAAACCAGGTATTTTCATTTATGAAAATACCTGGTTCACAAAAATAATTAAATTTGATTATTTTTATATGATTATTTTAAACACTCAACATCGCGAGCAATTTCACGTTCTTCGTCTGTTGGAATATTAATAACGGTAATTTTTGATCCATCTTTAGAAATAATCGCTTCATCGCGTGTATTATTCTTTTCAGTATCAAGTTCACAACCGAACCATGAGATTCCCTCAATAATTGCCTCACGCGTTTCTTTTGAGTTTTCTCCGATACCTGCTGTAAAGACAATAATGTCTACTCCATTCATTACAGCAATGTATTGTCCGATATATTTTTGAACACGGCTATTGAACATATCTAACGCTAATTGCGCACGTTCATTTCCTGCTTCAGCCGCTTCTTCCACGTCACGCATATCACTCGATACACCTGATACACCTAGGGTTCCTGATTTTTTGTTGAAGATATCAATCATTTCGCTAACTTCTTTAATACCTAATTTATTCATTAGGAAAGGAATTAGAGATGCATCGATGTCCCCAGTACGTGTTCCCATCTGAAGACCTGCTAATGGAGTGAATCCCATTGATGTATCGACTGATTTACCACCATCTACCGCTGTAATTGAAGCGCCGTTACCTAAATGGCAAGTAATAATCTTTAAGTCTTTAATATCTTTACCAACGATTTCAGCGGCACGGTTTGCCACGTATTTATGTGATGTTCCGTGAGCACCGTATTTACGTGCTTTAAAGTCAGTATAGTATTCGTATGGTAAGCTGTATAGATAGTTAACAGGTGGCATTGACGTATGGAATGAAGTATCAAAAACTGCTACCATTTTTGCATTTGGTAATTTTTCTTGCATTGCACGAATTACAACTGCTTCTGCCGGGTTATGAAGTGGTGCAAATTCAGATAAATCTTCGATATGTTGAACGACTTGTTCATCAATCACTGTTGATTCTTTGAAGATTTCTCCCCCTGCAACAACACGGTGACCAACACCGTCAATTTCATCAAGGCTATCAATCACTTTATGCTCTTCTAATTGAGAAAGTAATAAATCAATGGCTACACCATGATCTGGAATATCTTGAACGAGTTCTACTTTTTCCCCATCTCCATATTTTAATGTAAAGACAGAATCTTCAATTCCAATTCGCTCTACGAGCCCTTTCGCAATGACATGCTCAGATGGCATATCATAAAGTTGATACTTAAGACTTGAACTTCCTGCATTAATAGCAAATGTTTTTGACATTTAGAATCTCCTATCTATTTTGTTTTCTTACGATATTTGTCAGCTGCGGCTTCGAATATCATTTATGACACTACCATACGATAACGTCATAGCTAAGTTTATTATACTTTAATTCATCTGAAAATGCTATGCTTCATTCTAATCTGGTAAACTTATAATGATTACATTCTCTCCGGTGCAGCTACTCCAAGTAATGAGAGTCCATCTTTAATTACGGTAGCTACAGCGTTCAATAAAGCCATCCGCGCGTTCAATTCTTCATCATCATTTAAGATACGAACATTGGCATAATAGCGATTGAAAAGTTGTGCCAATTGGATTACATATTTTGAAATAATTGAAGGCTCATAGCGTTCTGCTGCACGAACAATGGTAGATGGATAAGCTTGCAATTTCTTCACGAGTTCCCAACTATAGTCATCTGTTAATGATAGCGCTGCAGTCAAATCAATGTTTTGTTCATAACGGCTTAAAATACTATGAATTCTCGCATGAGTATATTGAACATAGGGCCCAGTCTCACCTTCAAACTGAACAACTTCTTCTAATTCAAAGTCAAAGTTATTCGTACGATCGTTTTTCAAATCATGAAAGACGACGGCTCCAACACCGACTTGGTGCGCTACCTCTTCTTTATTTGGTAAATCAGGGTTTTTCGCTTCAATTTGTTCACTCGCTAATCGAATCGCTTCGTTTAGAACTTCTTCCAACAGTATGATTTTCCCTTTACGAGTTGATAGTTTTTTACCTCCGACTGTAATTAAGCCAAATGGGATGTGGTGCATTGACTGTGCCCAATCATTGCCCATTTTTTCAAGTACAGCTTTTAACTGCTTAAAGTGATTCGATTGTTCATTACCAACCACATACAAGCTTTGATCAAAATTATACGTTCGATGACGATAGTACGCTGTCGCTAAATCTCGCGTAATATAAAGTGTCGCTCCATCAGATTTTTTTATTAGTGCAGGTGGCAGATCATACTCATCTAGACGCACGATTAAAGACCCTTGATCAATTTCGGATAGCCCTTTTTCTTCGAGCAAGTCAACAATCTCGTCCATTTTATCATTATAGAAAGATTCGCCCGTATAATGGTCAAAATGAACATTCAACATCCGATAAACTTTATCAAATTCTTTTAATGACTCATCTTTAAACCAAGTCCAAAGTTGAATCATCTCAGGATCATGCTCTTCTAAACGTTTAAAAGCAGCGCGACCTTCGTCATCTAAACTTGGATCTTCTTCAGCACGTTCATGGAATTCAACATATAATTTAACAAGCTCATTCACTGGGTCTGCTTTTACTTTCGCTTCATCTCCCCATTTCTGATAAGCCACAATCAACTTACCAAATTGCGTTCCCCAATCACCCAAGTGATTAATATTAATTGTATGATAATTTATTTTCTTTAAGATTAAAGACAATGCATTCCCAATAACAGTCGATCTCAAATGCCCCATTGACATAGGTTTGGCAATATTTGGTGAGGACATATCGATGGTGACATTTTTTCCTTGACCAATATCTAATGAACCATAATTTTCACCGGCTTGATTGACCTCTTTAATAATTTGATCGGATATCTTTTGTCGATCTAACTTGAAGTTAATATAGGGTCCTACCGGTGCAACTTGCGAAAATGCTGTTGTATCGATTTGTTGGACTAATTCTTCAGCAATCAGATTCGGTGCTTTACGAAAAGCTTTGGCTAATGTAAAGACTGGAAAAGCTAAGTCGCCATGTTCGGTATTATTAGGTACTTCGATAAGTGCTTCAACTTGTTCATAAGATAAATGTTCATATAATATGGCGTGAAGCTCTTTGGCGATTATTTCTCGTTGATTCATACTCTTTCTCCTATCATATATTTAATAAATAAAAAGCCTCCAAGACACAGGTCTTAGAGGCGAATTTAAAATCCACGGTACCACTCTAATTAATTGTAAAAACAATCAACTTTCTCATGCTAACGGTATGAAACCGGCTTAAGCTCAATCATTCGCTTAAGCGATATAAGAAGTGCGCTTCATTTATACCTCTTGCTTGGCTCTCAACTACCCAAGTCGCTGTATCTAAAAGTATATAAACTACTCTCTTCTCACCTTTAAACTATAGCCTAATTATAACATGAATGTATTTGATATTTCAATCACGGAACAGCGTTCTCTTAAGTTAAAGAATAAACGGATTTATATATCGTCACGAATTAATGGCATTGACATACAACGTGGGCCACCACGACCTCGGACCAATTCACTGCCTTTAATTTTAACGAGTCGAATTCCATGATCTTCAAGTAACTGATTCGTTATCGTGTTCCGGTCATAGACAACGACAACCCCTGGCGCAATCGCTAACGTATTGGACCCATCATTCCACTGTTCTCGAGCCGCATCAACAATATCGCCACCACCACAAGAAATTAAAGTTACTTTTTCCAATCTAAGTGCCTTTGCGAGGACATTATCCAGCTTCGTAGAATCTTGCTCATCAATTATGACCGAACCATCTCCAGCATCAACAATTGAAACCACTCTAAGTCCAGCATTAATTTCTGGGTGAATGGTGAACTTGTCATAATCAACCATCGTGAAGACGGTATCTAAATGCATAAATTTACGATTTTCTCCAATTAAAAATGCTAACACTTGCTTAAACTGCCCTTGTTCAAAAAGACGACGTGCAAGCAATTCAATTGAACGTGAATCTGTTCGCTGAGAGATTCCGACCGCAACGACCTCCGGCGATAGAACTAAAATATCTCCACCTTCAATATCCGTTTCATCATCACGGTAGTAGTAGCGTCTGACTTGGTTGGCATAGGCAGGATGGTATCTAAAAATATAATCGCCGTAAATCGTCTCACGATTGCGCGTCACTTCATGCATATGGTTAATGGCAACACCATGACCAATCAACGCAAAAGGATCTCGCGTAAAATAAAGACTTGGCATCGGATCAATTAATAATGGATAATCATTTTCAATCAAATCAGCGAGTGAGTCGTGATGTGACATATCAATCTCATTTTTTCGATAGCCTTCCATTGTCTTCAAAATCATGTCATAAGTTGACATCGATAATAAATTTTGGCGCACTTGAGCTCTGTGGGTTTCGGATACAATCCCCGATTCATCCAACCACTCATCGATAAACTGCGCTTTTACATTTGCTGCATCAATCGCTTCTGATACTAAATCTTCAAGATAGACTACCTCTACCCCTTCTTCACGTAAAACTTGAGCAAAGTAGTCATGCTCTTTTTGAGCTTCTTCTAAAAAAGGAATATCATCAAAAAGTAATCTTCCTAAATAATCCGGCATTAAATTATTGAGTTCTTTGCCTGGACGATGCAAAATTACTTTTCGAAGTTTTCCAATTTCATTAAATACATGGATCGGTTGATTGCCCATAGCTGATTCCTTTCTAAATAGCATATAAAACTTATTTTCGCTTCCATAAAATGTAAACGCTTATAATACTATTCTAATATGAATTCGAATGTAATGAAAGGCTTTTCTTAAAATAAAAGAGACTTCTCTAAGAAAAGTCTCTTAATCGAATTTAGGATTTGTAAGATACTAGGTACTCCCAGTCTCTTGTTTTGTATATATATAGACCAAAGAATACAATTAAAGCGTTCGATAACAACATCGAAATCCAAATTCCGGTTGAACCTAAAGAGGTGAAAGTACTGAACAACCAGATTAGGGGTAAGCGAATAAACCATAATCTTCCCATCGTCATAAGCATTGAATACTGAGTCTGACCACACCCTTGGAAATAACCATTAATAATCGAGAATAGCCCCATAAAGAAGATGATAAAGGCTGAAAACATTAGATACTCGATTGCCTGACTCCATAAATGATCACTACTTCCGGTTTTAATAAAAATACTGAGTAATGGAATACGAAATACTACAACTAATACAGAGGAAATCACTGACATTAAAATTACAATGACAATCGCTCGATTAAAGACTTGTTTACCTCGTTCAATTAATCCCGCTCCCATATGCTGACCAATAATTGAAGTTAAAGCTGCTCCAATCGCCATTTGAGGTTGGGTTAAGATATCGGTCACTCGGTTTACCATCGAGTAAGCTGCCAATGTATCGGTTCCATAAGTGGTGATCAACCCATTCAATACCGTAAAACCTAACGCAGAGCCACTGTAGCCTAGTGCGGATGGAATTGAAATTCGAAAGATTCGTTGGATAATTTGCAAATCAAAATGTTCTCGTTTTAATCTCAGGGGAACTTGCGAATCTTTGGTGACAACGATAATCGCTAAGCTTAATAAAACAATTTTAGAAATCACCGTAGCCCAAGCTGCACCAGTAATCCCCATTCCTAATCCTGAAATTCCAATAAATGGCACTTGTTCAAAGATAAAGAGTGGGTCCAGAACAATATTAATAATCGAAGAAATAATACTAATAAAAGTAATATGTTTCGTTAAACCTTGTGAATTTAACATCGCTTGATAGGCAAAATAAATAAAATCAAAAAAGATACCTAGAAAATTAATCTGCAAATAAATTAAAGACTTATTATATAGTGTTCCCTTTGCCCCCATTGCAGATAGCATCCAAGGTGCTGCAAGAAAGCCAAATATCGAAAACACAGTAGCTAAACTTAACACAATCAGTAGCATATTACTGGCATAACGATAAGCTGTATCCATTCGTTCTGCTCCAATAAATTGTGATAGTAGCGCCGTCCCTCCAACACCAACCCCCATACCGATTGCAATAAATAAAAAGTGTAAAGGCCATATAAAGGCGGTCGCTGCAAAATCTTCTGGCGATAGTTGTGCAACAAATAACCCGTCCACTAAGTTGTACATTGTCATCACAATATTATTCAACATTAAAGGGACTGAGATTGTAAATATAACTTTCGTAATCGATTCAGATAAAATAAAATTTGTTCGTTGATTTCCTTTCATTAAAAACATCACCAAATTCATTATAGATTCACTGAATGATATAACATTCATCACTCATTCATTTTACCATTATACCTGAGGCAAAAAAAATGTGTAACTTTATCTACTAAAAGAAGATAAAGTTACACGAAAGTTCATTAGTTATGTTCATGTTCATATTCATATTCCCAATGATATTGGCCTTCTAAAGTCTGTTCATCATAATGTTTCAAGACACGCACAACTTGGTTTGTTAGGAAGAAAATAGCGATTAAGTTAGGCACCGCCATTAATCCCATAAACATATCTGCTAAGTCCCACACTAAACCAGGTGTTACCAATAAACCACAGAAAATAAAGAACAGTGCGACAATTTTAAAGTTTTTAATAATAAACTTATTATTCGTTAAAAACTTCATGTTCGATTCGGCAAAGAAATACCATCCCACAATCGTTGTTAACGCAAAACAAGATAGTGAGATTGAAAGGAAACCTGCACCTAACGTACCGAATGAATTCTCAAATCCTGTTTGTGTAATTAAATTCGCAACAGAAGTCATTTCGCTAGCAGGTACAGTTAGGTCATAACTACCTGATAACATATTGACCAATACCGTTGCCATACAAATTAAGAATGTAGAAATAAATACACCAATCATCGCTACAAACCCTTGTTCTGCCGGATGCTTCGTCGTCGCTACAGCGTGTGAATGAGGTGTAGATCCCATCCCAGCTTCGTTCGAGAAGAGTCCACGTGATAGGCCGAAACGAATCGACTCTTGAACGGTTACACCTAGCACTCCCCCGCTAATTGCTTGCGGTGTAAAGGCCCCTTGGATAATATAACCGATTGCGGCTCCGAATTTATCGGCATGCATAATGATAATAAGTAGCGCTGAGAAAATATAAAGGAATGCCATTGTTGGAACTACTTTTTCAGTAAAAGCAGCAATTCGATCCATTCCACCTAACAAGATGGATGCCACAATAACAATTAATGCAATCGTTACAATCGATTTGTTAATTCCGAAAGCACTATTAATCGAATCAATAACGGAATTCGATTGAACCATTATCCCAACAACACCAAGTGCTAAAATACATAGTACCGCAAAAACTTTTGCTAAAATGCTAGATTTCAAGCCATCTTTAATGTAATAAGCTGGTCCCCCGCATAGTTCACCTTCGTCATCACGATGACGATAAACTTGCGCTAGAACCCCTTCTGCAAAAATCGTAGACATTCCGAAGAAAGCTGATAAAAGCATCCAAAAGGCTGATCCAGGTCCTCCTGCTGCAATCGCGGAGGCAACCCCAACAATATTCCCCGTTCCAACTTGTGCAGCAATCGCTGTGGCTAAAGATTGAAAGGGGGTCATACCACCAGGAGGTGCGGGCACACCATCCTTAATATCTTTAATCATCCTGCCTAACGCTGGAAATACTCGTTTAAATTGTGGGAATTTGAGACGAATCGTTAAATAGATCCCTAAACCAACTAAACCGAATAATAGAACATATTCCCACAAAATTACATTGACAATTTCAACAAACTTCAATAACCCATCCATAAATAAAATTTCCTCCTATTGTCTAAACATCCGATGTCATTTGACGCGGTGTTACGACAAATTCATAAACTAACCAAATTACTGCTGAACGAATAAATGCTGATAAGAATAATGACGTAAAATCAGTCTGAAGCAATGCACCATCCGCAAAGAAGAAACGAACTAAATATTCAATCGTATTCCCTGCAAAGTCACATAAAATTAATAAGATAATCAGTGAGTTTTCTTTCCCAGTCTTTTCGTTTCGGACTAAATATTTAAAGAACAAGCCATAACCTAAATAAAACAATAATTCCAAAGCATATAAAAGAATTAAATTAGGCGAAAATTCGTGGGTTGATAAAACCGATACGAATACTCGCATTAAAAAGACCATCACCCCTGAAACTGCGACTGTAGATAAAACATCGAGAGCTGGATTAGATAACAGTGCGACAATAACGATAACAATACCGAGTGTCACCCGTAAATAACCTGTCCCAATTTGAAGACTAAATAATGAAGCGAAGGCTGCTAGTAAGCCAATCAAATACTTATTATTCATTCTTGCACCTCCTATTTTTTTAAAATACATCGTTCATTATACCATAGAATATTAAAAATACTAATTCGCTTTCAATCATCGCTATCCTCTTGATTTCAGATAATAAAAAGAAACACCCATGCGATCACTAAACTGCCTCACATGAGTGTTACCCTTTGTTATTTTATTCGTACTGAATCAATCTAGTAACTAAGCTTCCATTGCTACAGGATAAACAGATACTTGTTTTTTGTTTTTACCTTTGCGTTCGAATTTTACAACGCCATCAATTTTAGCGAATAATGTATCATCGCCACCACGACCTACGTTATGTCCTGGGTGAATTTTTGTACCACGTTGACGGTAGATAATTGATCCACCTGTGATAACTTCTCCATCCGCTGCTTTAGCGCCAAGACGCTTGGCAATTGAGTCACGACCGTTTTGAGTCGAACCTCCACCTTTTTTCGTCGCAAATAATTGAAGATTTAATTTTAACATTGTTGCACCTCCTATTGTTGGTTAACTTGATGATTATTTAGCTGAATATATTCTGGATAATTATCAGCTAAGACTTGATATGCTAAATATAAATGCTTTAGCAAAACTTGACTATCATGAGCTTGAGAACGAGTCAATTCATCAGGCAATGTTATTTTAACAAAACCACCTTGCTGCTCATCCGCTTCCGTTTCTAGTTGATGATCTATCAACAACTGCAAAGAATTTTCAACCGAAATAATTTGACTCGATACCGCTGCACAGATTATATCTTCACCATACTCGCTATAATTAGCGTGGCCAGATACTGTAACGGATTTTATCGTCTCTTTCTCACTCTCAAATTCAATTTGAATCATTATTAAGCGTTAATCGCGTCAACTACCAGCTTAGTATAAGGTTGTCTATGACCTTTTTTGGAGCTAGAGTCTTTGCGACGACGGTATTTGAAGATTGTTACTTTCTTACCGCGACCTTGCTTTTCTACCGTAGCTTCGACTGTCGCACCTTCAACGAATGGTTTACCAACTTTAACAGAATCTCCACCAACGAAGACAACTTCATCAAAAGTAACTTTGTCTCCTTCAGCAGCGTCTAATTTTTCAACAAAAATTGTTTGACCTACTTCTACTTTCAGTTGCTTACCACCTGTTTTAATAATTGCGTACATTTAAGCACCTCCTATATTATTTTAAGGATAGATATCCTACACCGATACTCGCCATGTAAAGTGATTGCTGCCAATTCTTAAACTTTACCTGAGCGGTTGCAGTTGGGTGCACAAATACAACAGACAAATATTAACAAAATTATTCAATCTTGTCAAATCATAAATAACTTAATTGAGTGTCTGAGAGACTCGATATAATGTTAAAAGAAACGGTGTGTTGTAAAATGAATTGCAACACTCAGTAATTTCTGAAATACAAAAAGACATGAAGATTCGTTATACTTAAATCACCACAAAATAAGCAAAGGAGAATCTTCATGTCCACAAATAATTATAACACAAATCAGAACCGATCATTTACTCATTTAGACTTTAAAGAAAGACAGCTAATAGAAAAATGGTTAAATGAAGATATTAGTAAAGCAGAGATAGGCAGACGCCTTGGACGTAACCGCTCCACAATCCATAGAGAAATTAATCGGGGCACTGTAGAACAGATCAAGCAGATTAATGGTTATAATAAGAAAGTCACTGTGTACTACTCAGATTCCGGTCAATCTGTTTATGAAAATAGACGTTTAAAGTGTGTCCGCAAAAAGATTGTTTCTTTCTCGAGCGCTTTCTTCTCTGCGCTGGAGGATGCCTTCACTAAAGGATTGTTTAAAGGTAAACAGCGGCTCTACAACATAAAGACATTTATAGCTCTTTATAGAAAAAAGCATCCTGTAGAGAATATACCAACGTTTAAAACCGTCTATTCATATATACGTCAAGGTCTTTTGTCTATCAAACCACATGACTTACCTGTCATGTATCGTCTGAAACCAAGAAAAAACCAGCATAGTAACCCTAAGGGTAAAAACAAAAGAATCCTAGGTACCAGTATCACCGATCGTCCAGAGGACGTCTTATCAAGAGAAACATTTGGACACTGGGAAGCTGATCTGGTTAAAGGGAAGAAAACGAAAAATGAACCGGCAATCATTACCTTGGTAGAGAGAAAAACACGCTATGCCATTACTAAGAAAATCAGCGACTATAAAAGTCAAACGGTTAAAAATGCCTTTGAAGAGATTCTAGCAGATAACCCTAACCTATTTGCTTCAATAACTTTTGATAATGGTTCTGAATTCTCCTTAATGTCTGAACTCAATACAGACGTATATTTTTGTCATGCCTACGCATCCTGGGAACGGGGCTCAAACGAAAACTTCAATAAACTGTTGAGGGAATTCATCCCTAAAGGAAAATCCATCCATCTTTTTTCAGAAATGGATATCGATCAAGCCACTCAGGCAATCAATAAAAGGATTAGAGAAGTGATAGGGCTACGTTCATCAGAAGAGTATTTTCAACAATGTCGTATTTAAATTTTTTCTTCTCCTAGGGGAAGAAGTAAAGAGATTTTAAGTTCATCGAATCATGTAACAGAAAGTGTTGCATTTAACTTTACAACTCAAGTCTCTAAATAAATTAATCCTCATAATATACACGCAAAAAGACCGCAGCTTGAAACTACGGTCTAATTTTTTTGTCCAAATGTAAACCACTTGGAACTATTATTTAGTTTATTCTTTTTAACAAATGTTCCCATTTTAGTCCCAGTTACAGTTTTTTATCTTCTGTAACCGTTGATTTTACAAGTTTTTTTGTTTTTTTGCGATTATTCCCACTCAATCGTGGCTGGTGGTTTGCCGGTAATATCGTAAACAATTCGGTTGACGTGTGGGACTTCATTAATAATTCGGTTACTGATCTTTTGTAGGACTTCCCACGGTAGGCGAGCGAACTCACTGGTCATGCCGTCAACAGAAGTGACTGCACGGATTCCTAACATATAATCATAAGTACGAACGTCACCCATAACACCAACGGAGCGTACATCTGGTAATACGGTGAAGTATTGCCATACGTCACGTTCTAGGCCATTTAGTGCGATTTCTTCACGTAAGATGGCATCGGATTCGCGGACGATTTCAACTTTTTCAGGCGTAATTTCACCCAGTACTCGAATACCTAGGCCTGGTCCTGGGAATGGTTGGCGCCATACGATCGATTCTGGCATTCCAAGTGCTGTTCCCAATGCACGGACTTCGTCTTTGAAGAGGGTCTTCAGTGGCTCGATCAAGCTGAACGCCATATCTTCTGGTAAGCCCCCGACGTTATGGTGAGACTTAATTGTTTGCGCCGTTTCAGTACCTGATTCAATAATATCGGTATAGAGTGTGCCTTGCGCTAAGAACTCGATACCGTCTAATTTAGCAGCTTCATCGTCAAACACTTCGATAAATTCATTGCCGATAATTTTACGTTTTTGTTCAGGTTCTGAGACTCCTTGAAGTTTGCTGAAGAAGCGATCTTTCGCATCAACTTTAATAATATTTAAGTTAAATTGTTGCAGTGCGCTCATCACATGTTCAGCTTCATTCTTACGTAATAAGCCATGGTCAACGAAGATACAGACTAACTGATCTCCAATGGCACGTTGCAATAGAACTCCCACTACACTTGAATCCACCCCACCGGATAGACCGAGCAATACTTTTCGGTCGCCAACGTGATTGCGAATTTGTTCAATTTGTAGGTCGATGAAGTTCTCCATGCTCCAGTCACCAGACGCTTGACAAATGTTAAAGACAAAGTTGCGTAACATTTGGTCGCCTTGTAGTGAAGCTTTCACTTCTGGGTGGAATTGAACGCCATAAATACGGCGTTCGGTATTTTCCATTGCAGCAATCGGTGTATTCGGACTGTGAGCTGTCACAGTGAAGCCTGCTGGAACTTCTGTTACTTGGTCTGAATGACTCATCAAAACTTGTTCACGTTCAGATAGCCCTTGGAAGATACCATCCGTTGTATTGGAAACTTCGATTTCATGTTGACCGTACTCACGTTTATCTGAGGCTTGGACTTTCCCGCCCAACATATCGGTCGTTAATTGCATACCATAGCAGATTCCTAAGATTGGGATGCCCAGTTCATAGATGGCTGGGTCAATTTTGAAGCTGTCTTCATTATAAACACTGTGAGGTCCGCCAGATAAGATAATTCCTTTTACATTACCTAACGCTTGAATCTCTTCCGCCGTCTTCTTATGTGATAACAATTCACTATAGACATGTAACTCGCGAATTCGGCGTGTAATCAATTGATTATATTGTGATCCGTAATCGAGTACAATAATCTTCTCTAAATCATATAAATTCGTAGCCATAATTCCTCCTTATTGATGGACCTTTCTCTATCGTGATAGCGTCTCATCCTATCTTATTTACGATAACTCTTTCGTTAATAATATATCATACTCAAAATGGATTTGCTTGTTTTTTTGGAATCAAAATCAAGATTTATGATACAATCTAGCTAGTATTAATTCACTTTGTGTAAAGGAGGGACATAAGTTAATGGAACGTGAACCGAATATGGATATTTCATCGAACTCAACTCGAACAGGCGTCGGCACCGCTCACGGTAAAATTATTTTAGCGGGAGAACACTCGGTCGTCTATGACTACCCAGCGATTGCTTTGCCGCTACCGAGTGCTAAAGTTACTGTTGAAATCCAGGCATCTTCTCGCCAGGTTGATTGGCTTGAGAGCTTGCCTTATACGGGACCGCTCGACAACGTGCCCGAAGAACTGCAAAATTTATGCCGTGCCATTGACTTAACACACTCCGCCAGCAAATTAAAAACAGGCCCGTTACACTTCCGCATCAAAAGTTCGATTCCCATCGGACGTGGCATGGGTTCTTCCGCTGCGGTATCTGTTGCGCTAATTCGCAGCTTAGTCGATTATATGCAAATTAAGATTAGTGATCATCAATTGACCTATATTGCTAACCAGGCAGAAGTTATTGCGCACGGTTGGACGAGTGGGCTGGATACATTGTTAGCTAGTACCGATTCGCCGGTCATTTATCGTAAAAGTTCCACACCGATTCCGTTTCAATTTAACTTGAATGCCTACTTAATTGTGGCAGATAGTGGGATGGTCGGTCAGACCAAACTGGCGGTAGGCAAAGTACATCAATTGCGTGAAGCGAAGCCTGAATTTGTCACCAATATGATGGATGCGATTGGTGGCTTTGTAAGTCAAGCCATCGAAGCCATCCAACATCAAGATATTATCGAACTCGGTCGACTTATGACTTACAACCATTATTATTTAAATCAACTCGGTGTTTCCAACGCTACCATCGACCATTTGGTGAATCAAGCATGGATGGCCGATGCACTCGGTGCGAAGTTAACTGGAGCAGGTCTGGGCGGCTGTATTATTGCTTTAGCTTATAACCGTTCGCATGCGCAACATATTGAACGCGTCTTATTAGACGCAGGTGCCCAACAGACATGGTTAGTGAATCTCAATGCCATGTAGGGTTACGATTAAGGAGGTAACGATGAAAGACCCATCACATATATTTCGTGCTTACACTAATATTGCGCTAATCAAGTATTGGGGCAAACGCAATGAGACGTTATTTCTTCCGGTAACCAGCAGTCTGTCACTCACTTTGAACGAATTTTATACGGAGACACAAGTTCGATGGAACGAATCATCCTCTGAAGACGTATTATTATTAAATGGTGAATTACAGCCGATTGATCGTGTCCAACGTCTGATTGATCTCTTCCGAGAGCTGACACATTGTTCCCGTCCAGTACGCGTTGAAAGTTATAATCATGTCCCGACTGCAGCAGGGCTTGCTTCCTCTGCTTCAGCCTTTGCTGCGCTCGCTTGTGCGTGTAATAATCTATTCGATACTCAAATGGACGCGCGGGAGCTATCAACCTATGCTCGCCAAGGGTCAGGAAGCGCAACCCGCAGTCTCTTTGGTGGTTTCGTAAAATGGGAAGCTGGACAAGGCGATGTATCAGAGACAAGCTACGCCCATCCCATCGATAAGGCGGATTGGGATTTGGGAATGATTGCCGTTGTTCTTAACGACCAAGAAAAATCAATCAGCAGTCGTGAAGGAATGGCATTGACGGTCCGAACTTCTCCATTCTTTAAGCTTTGGCCAGAAGTCGTGGCACATGATCTGGCCTTGATAGAAGCAGCCATTGAACAACGTGACTTTACAACCTTGGGAGAAGTTGCCGAGCACAATGCGATGGAAATGCATGCGCTAATGCTTTCATCGAAACCAAGCTATACGTATTTTCAAGCGGAGTCGCTTAAAATTATGGATTGCATTCGTCAATTACGTCAACAAGGTATTGAATGTTACTTTACCATGGATGCCGGTCCGAATATAAAGGTGATTTGTCGCTTAAGTCAGGCGGATCGAATTCAACAATTGTTAATGCAAGCCGCAGGACTCAACGAATCCCAACTGATTATTAGCGGGCCTGGTCCTGCCCCACATACGGTGCCATCCTTTACCCCTATCTCAAATTAACAAAATGATTCAACGATTGGAGCAATGACGATGAGCCTTTTTAAATTTGTACATACGAACCGGACTACGCAAGCTAAGATACCAGGCAAACTCTATATTGCGGGCGAATATGCGGTCATCGAGCCTAATTATCCTGCAATTTTGGTGACTGTCGATCAATATCTCAAGGCGACGCTGAAACCTCTTGGAGATGAGGAAACCATTCGCTTGCATTCCGAAAGTTTAGACCCTGCGATATTGGTGTATCAACCCGATACTGTGGTTCCAGCAGCTTGGCGTTATGTTTGTGCATCAATCAAACTTTTCGAGCAACTTTTAGCGGAACATAAAATCCCCTTAAAACCTTTCTCGCTATCATTTGAGTCTGAGTTAGAAGCGGAAAATGGAATCAAGTACGGTTTCGGCTCCAGTGGTGCGGTGGTCCTAGCGACCTTGCATGCTTTGGCTAATTATTATGATATGCGCCCTTTTAATTCGATTATTTTATACAAAATGGCCGTCATGGTGATGTTATCCTTAGATTCGCCTGGAAGTTTTGGCGATTTGGCGGCGGAATCCATGGGAGGATGGGTCTACTATCGCAGTTGCGACCGCGAATGGATTCGCCAACAACTGGAAGTTTTTCCAATGAGTACGGTCATTGCGATGGACTGGCCTGAACTGGAAATCACCCCGCTCGAAGCGCCGACCAATCTGAATCTTGCAATCGGCTGGACGGGGCAGCCTGCTTCAACCGACGATTTTGTGGAGCGACTTTCACACCAAATTTCGCATAACCCTTCACCATATCAGCAATTTTTACGCGCAAGTCAAGTGTGCCTTGCAAAAATGCGCCAAGCTTTTGACCAAGGTGAAACTTCCGAAATTATGAAAGAAATAGAAATTTACCGTCGACTTCTAACTTATCTCGATACGATTTATCAATTAGGGATGATGACAGAGGAAATGCAGACACTTATCGATAAAAGTGACCTCGTAGGCTATGCAGCCAAATCGTCCGGTGCGGGTGGGGGAGACTGTGGTATCGCTATTAGTTCTAGTCCGAAGAATCGCCCGTTGCTCGTTAAATTATGGCGGGACCATGAGATTGAGCTGCTACCTTACCAAGTCGCTCGTCCTTTAAATATTCGCTAGTCGATGGCGATTCTGCAAATTCAATCAATCGATACTGATAATAACTTTGACTAGAGGAGGAGTCTTCTTATGCAGCCAATTGACCAACAACGTAAAGATGATCACCTCATTCATGCTTTAAAACAGCACGCGGTAAGTCCGAATACCGCTAATACGCCACCGACCAGCACTTCGCCTGCGTCTTCTTTTGATAATGTACGCTTTGTGCACCATGCGATTCAAGCTGACGGGATTGCTCAAAGTGAGATTTCGCTCACAACCCAATGGGCTGGCACTGAACATGCTGTCCCACTCTATATTAATGGGATGACAGGTGGCTCACCGACTGCCAAGCACTATAACCAGCAACTGGCAGAAATTGCACGTGAAACAGGCCTACCGATGGCAAGCGGTTCGATGAGTATTACTTTGAAAAACCCTACAGATTGTGAAATTCGCAAGTCCTTTACCGTGATTCGCTCAACTCATCAGGATGGTTTTGTCTTAGCAAATCTCGGTGCGGGCAAGACGTTAGAAGATGCAAAAAAAGTAGTGGAGTGGTTGGAAGCCGATGCGCTACAAATTCACTTAAACCGACCGCAGGAAGTGATTATGCCTGAAGGCGACCGAGATTTCTCGAAGTGGTCAGACCATATACAAAACATCATTGAAAATGTGGGAGTTCCCGTTGTAGTTAAAGAAGTCGGTTTCGGGATGAGCCGAGAATCGATCGAGTACCTCATTCAACTCGGCGCACAAACCATCGATATTAGCGGGCGAGGCGGGACGAACTTCGCCCAAATTGAAAATCTGCGTCGAGACCATCTCGACTTTACTTTATTAGAGAACTGGGGGCAGACGACAGCGGAGTCGCTATTGGAATCCCTGCCCTATCAGAAACAAACAGAAATCCTAGCAAGCGGTGGAATCCGTCATTACTACGATGCCGTTCGTGCTTTCGCTCTCGGCGCACGGGCTGTTGGACTTTCCGGCCATCTCTTACATCTCGTTGATCAAGGTGGCGTTGCTGCCGGCGTGGAATTTGTCCAATCGACGCTCGAAGCCATTCGACATTGTTGCTTGTTATTAAATGCGCGCCGTGTTACGGATTTAGCGCACTGCCCGATCGTTCTAACCGATGAACTGAAAGACTGGGCGACCGCTCGCGGGATTGATTACTTAGAACTCGCACTACGCCAATAGTATGAGTTTGGAAGCGACTAAATGAGGAGTAGAAGCCTAAAGTGATTGATACTTTAGGCTTCTTTGCTTGCTCTAAAAGTCTGTTGACCGTAGTGTACCTGAAAGTGAGTGTTAGTAAAGAAAACAGGCGATGGAGCGACAGATTCTTTTAATTCAATGCTAGGTTTAGTAGATCAAGCAGACGGTTCTACTAATTGTGAGAAAAGTTTAGTAGATCAAGCAGACGGTTCTACTAATTCAAAGACAACTTTAGTAGATCAAGCAGACGTTCTACTATTTCTCAGTCAAGTCGCCTTCCATCCCCAACAAAAAACCGTATTCCGACACTCGGAATACGGTCATTTGATCAAGTTTTAGTGAATCACTTCTTTGATTAAGGTGAGTGGCTCTGCTGAGTCACTAATCTCAAAGGAAGCTTGGAGTTGTTCCATCACTTCGGAGGCATCCTCGCGGTTGGCATAGATTGTAGCAACTGCTTCTCCTTCCGCTACCGGGTCGCCAACTTTTTTGTGGATCATCACACCCACGGCGTAATCGATTGAATCGGTATACTCAATGCGACCCGCACCTAGCAAGCTGCATGCGACGCCGACATCGTGAGCTTTCCAACGGCTCAGATAACCTGAAGTTGGCGCAGTTACTTCAATTTGATATTTGGCTTGAGGTAGTCGCTCTGGGTGATCAACGACCGATGCGTCGCCACCTTGGCTCTCGATAAAGGTGCGTAACTTGTCGAGTGCTTCGCCACTGTTAATTTTTTCTTGCAATAATGCTTTACCTGCTTCGAAATCATCCACGCGCCCTGCTGCTAACAACATTTGCGCACCAAGTACAAGCGATAATTCTGTCAGATCACTTGGACCCTCACCACGTAAGGTATCAATCGCTTCTTTAACTTCTAGCGCGTTCCCCACCGCATGACCGAGGGGCTGGTTCATATCAGATAAGACAGCCAGTGTTGTTACGCCGACTTCTTGCCCAATCCTTACCATGGCGTGCGCTAAGGCTTCCGCCTGTTCGACCGTCTTCATAAAGGCGCCGTCGCCAACTTTGACGTCAAGGACAATCGCATCGGCCCCTGAAGCAATCTTCTTGCTCATAATTGAGCTGGCAATTAATGGAATCGATTGAACCGTTGAAGTGACATCACGTAAAGCATACATCTTCTTATCCGCTGGAACTAAATTTCCCGTCTGACCGACTACTGCTACTTTATTTTGGTTAACCAATTCGATAAATCGCTCCGGTGTTTGTTCGATTTGGAAGCCTTCAATCGCTTCAAATTTATCCAGCGTGCCACCGGTATGGCCTAAACCACGACCACTCATTTTCGCTACCGGAACGCCAGCTGAAGCTACGAGTGGCGCTAGCACGATGGTCGTCGTATCACCGACACCCCCCGTAGAGTGTTTGTCTACTTTGACACCTTCAATCGCTGACAAATCAATGCGGTCGCCACTTTCGACCATCGCTAAAGTTAAGTGCGCTGCTTCTCGTTCGGTCATCCCTTTAAAGTAGACCGCCATCATCCAGGCGCTCATTTGATAATCAGGAATCTCACCAGAGGTAAAGCCTTCTACGACGAAGCGAATCTCACGCTCAGTGAGCTCTTCGCCATTTTGTTTTCGTTCAATAATATCTACAATTCTCATGCGTTTATTTCTCCTATAAAAATTTCTCCTCACGCAAAATTTCACGCGTTGTACCATCAATATTTCCGACAATGATGCCGTCAGGATAGTTTAAGAATAATCCGTGTTCAACGACACCCACTAAGGTACTCAATTCCAAAGCAAGTTGTTCTGGATTGTCAATCTTTTCAAGATGTAAGTCAATGATATAGTTACCCGCATCCGTACGGAATAATTGGTCCTCTCCTGCTTTGCGGAAGGCAGGACGATAACCACGGCGCTCAAATTCATAAAATAGCTTCCAACTACCAAATGGAATTACTTCAACTGGTAATGGGAACGCCCCTAATTGTGGCACTAACTTATCAGGGGTCACAATCCAAATAATTTCATTACTGTATTGGGCTACTATCTTCTCGTATAAGAGTGCGCCACCGCCACCTTTAATTCCTTCGAATCGGTCGGTCGTCTCATCCGCTCCATCTACTAAGAAATCAATTCGCTCTACTTCATCAAGCGATACGACCGGAATATTCCACTCGCGCATCAATGCTTCCGTCCGTTTCGACGTAGGTACTCCCACAATATCTTTTAACTTCTTCTCTTGAAGCAAAATCCCAACTTTTTCAGTAAAATAATCGGCTGTCGATCCGGTTCCGAATCCAACAATCATCCCGTCTCGAACATACTCTGCCGCTTGAAATCCGGCTGCACGTTTACCCATACTCACACTGATGCACTCCTTCATTATAATGATACTGGTATTATATCATAATTTTTAACGGTTAGGATAACGTTCTCATTGCGAACAGAAATCTACTTAATTTTATGTTATACTTAGAGTACTGATATGACTTAGGAGGTTTCTATGAAACAGAAAGTAATGATCACTTGCCCTGCATGTGGCTTAAAAGGCGTTCGCGAAGTGGAAACACGTATCAATACCGCCACTCAACCTGAATTAAAACGCGCCTTACTACAAGGAGAATTACAACAATTCACTTGTGAAAATTGTGGTGCTAAACGCCAAATCCAATCTGAAATGTTCTACCATGATCCAAAAGGAAAATACATTATTTATAATATTCCGAGCTTAAAGCGCCGCTATGATGAAGTCGAAGAGATGATTGATAAAGCGATGCAAGAAGTTCAAGAAGATACGACTGATTATACGTTACGACTCGTTGGACTTTACCCAGAACTGATTGAAAAATCTCAAATCTTTGATCACGGTTATGATGACCGCGTTGTTGAAATCGTCAAATTATTAACCGATGGACTCTTTGCGAAGGACCGTCCAAACGATAAAGTAGTTGCTCGCTATTTCTTTATGCATGAAGGTGAGCCAAAGATTATGTATATTACCGATAAAGATCAAATCTTAGTTGACTTCAATGAAAACTTACTGAAGTTCTCACGAGAGAAGTTCGACAAAATTAATCCTAAACCAGGCCAAGGGCACTTCCACCTCGTAAACGCAGAGTGGGCAGCGCACGCCTTAAGCCAATAATAAATCATCCATAAAAATAAGGCTGGGACTTTTACGTCTCAGCCTTTTGCTGTAATTTATGGGTGATTGCGAATAATCATTGCAGTCCCTTGTCCGCCCCCAATGCAGAGTGTCGCCAGACCGTACTGCGCTTGTCGGCGTCTTAACTCATAGATTAACGATACTAAGATGCGAGCCCCACTGGCTCCAATTGGATGCCCCAAAGCAATCGCTCCTCCGTTGACATTGGTCTTCATCGGATCGAGCCCTAATTCTTGTACGACACAAAGGGCTTGCGCCGCAAAGGCTTCGTTCGCTTCGACCAAGTCAATCTCTTCAATGGTTAAGTTGGCCAACTTCAATGCTTTTTGTGAAGCTGGAATCGGGCCGGTTCCCATAATATCTGGCGAGACTCCAGCATTCGCCTGTGAGACTATACTACATAAGATTGGCCAGTCGTGAGATTCCGCTAATTCGCGCGTTGTTAAAATAACCGCTGCCGCGCCATCATTAATCCCAGATGCATTACCTGCTGTTACCGTTCCTTCGGATTTAAATGCTGGACGCAATGCCGCTAATTTTTCCTCTGAAGTCTCGCGCGGATATTCGTCTTGGTCAAATACTACGGGCTCGCCTCTTCTTTGTGGAATGAGTACGGGCGTAATCTCTGCCGCAAAACGATCCGATTCTAAAGCAGCCAACGCGCGACGTTGACTTTCTGCCGCATAAGCATCTTGTGCTTGACGTGTGATCTGATAGCGTTCCGCAATATTTTCAGCCGTTAGCCCCATATGTTGGTTACTGAAGACATCGGTCAGTCCATCCGTTAAAATCGAATCCTCGAGCGAGGCATGACCGAGCTTGCTACCCCAACGCTGCTTTTTAGCTAAGTAAGGGGCCTGGCTCATACTCTCCGTTCCACCCGCAATCACAACTTGATTTTGTCCCGTTAAAATACTTTGGGCTGCCAGTTGAATGGCACGTAAACCTGATCCGCACACCATATCGACCGTAAAAGCCGTCTTATCTTCGGGAATACCACTATGAATCGAGATTTGACGGGCGACATTTTGCCCTAACCCAGCACCTAACACATTTCCAAAGATGACTTCATCCACTTGTTGGGCACTGATACCACTCTCTCTAAGTAAGTCACGTACTACAGCCGCTCCTAATTCCGCCGCAGAAATATCTTTTAAGCTACCGCCAAAGGAACCGATGGCGGTTCGTTTTGCACTACAGATTACAATCTCCATTGTCGCCTCCTATAATCATATTGTGTTTTAAATTTTTGTTTGAGAAAATTGTTTTTTACAATTATATCGAAGTTTGGTGATTAACGAAAGCTTTTACCACTGCTTTTACCACTGTTTTCATCCTTCATCGCACAAAAAACCAGCCCCGAATAAGGCTGGTAGACTGACTTCATGATTAATTTGACGTAAAGTTATCGAAGTAACCTTGAATATAGACAAATGGTGTTCCTTTGTCTCCGGAACCACTGACTAAATCACTCAGTGAGCCGATTAAATCTGGAATTTGACGTGGGGTCGTTCCTTCTGAAACCATGGAATCTTGAATAGCTTGTTTATTTTGGATGGCTTGTTGCACGGCAAGACGTTGATCCGCCTCGCTTAAATCAGCGTATTCATTATCCACCAAATATTTTAATTTCAATTCGTTCGGACGTCCAGCTAAGCCTTCAGTAAAGGCTGGGGAAACAACCGGGTCGGCTAATTCCCAAATTTTTCCAACGGGATCTTTGAAGGCTCCGTCACCATAGACCATGACTTCAATCGTTTTACCGAGCACTTCTTTTACATACGCTTGAATCGCATCCACCACTTGTTGGTTATCCCGTGGGAATAATTTCAACGTAGTTTCCGATGCTTTATTAGATCCAAGCAATCCGTAGGTTTCATTGTAGCCATGTTCTTGACTTGGTTCATTTAAAATGTCTGCAAGCGTTAGAACTTTCAAGCCGGGTTGATCAAGTCGCTGTAAAGCTTTTTCATTGAGTGAACGGCTGTGAATATCCGAAAGTAAAATGTGGTCCGTATGATTGACAATTTCGCTCACTTGATTAGCTAAAATAATCTCAACTTCGGCCCCTTCCCCAGTCACAATCTCAGAGTAATAGTCCAAATAGTTAATTCCAGTAAATTGATGCTCATTATGGCCGAATAACTCAATCCATTCATCATACGTAAAAACATCGGTATAAGGATTAACCCCTTTCTCGGCTAATTCTTCCGGTGTAATAATATGATTACCGACTTCATCACTTGGATATGATAATTGAACGGTGACTTTCTTAGAGGCTTGTGCCAAGCCTTTCAAAATCATTGAGAATCGGTTACGACTTAAGATTGGAAATACCACACCAAGGTGCTCAATCTTTTCGCCTTGGTTAAATTTATGTTGAGCATCTCGGCGAATGTCATCTACTGAAATATAGTTACCTTGCGCACGCGCTACAACGGACTCTGTTAAGGTAAAGACATCCCGATCTCTAACTTCAAAGACACCTGCCTCATGACATTTCAAGATACAATCTGCTGAGATTTTTGCAATATCATCCCCTTGATTAATAATTGGGGCTCGAACACCGTATACAACCGTTCCTACTAATCGCTCATTCATACTATCCCTCTTCTCATGATTTAGATTACCATTCGCATTAACTTTAGCTGTCAATACGCTATTTATTATACCTTAAAACATAGGATTACTTAAGACTTTGTTGCATAATCCAAACTAATTTTAAGTAAAATTGAATTAATATGACCGATTAAATTCAATTTATTGGTATATTCACAATTAGCGTCTAAGATAGAAGTGATAGACCAAAGAGCCAAAATGATAAGGAGGTAGCTTATGCACCGAACAATTAAAACCGCTGGATTGAACTGTCCAAATTGTGCTGGAAAAATTGAACAAGCCATCAATCAATTGACTTGGATCCAAACAGCAAGTGTAAATATTGCTACACAAGAAATAACCCTTCAAACAAGCGAAACACCGACTCAAGACCAACTCAAAGAGATTCAACAGATTGTATTAAGTTACGAACCGGATGTTACCGTTTATATCGAGCCACAGTCTCAAGATTCGCTAGAGTCACTCGAACCCCAACAAAAAAATAAACTCATTCAAATTATTAGTGCATCTTTATTACTCGCTATCGGCGTGTTTTTACTATACAAAGCACCCGGTTTCTCTCGCCTGACTTTTATTTTACTATTGATGGCTTACCTTATCGCAGGGTTAGATGTGATCCTTGCTGCGTTAAAAAATATAATGCGCGGTGTTTGGTTTGATGAACACTTCTTAATGGCGGTGGCAACGCTGGGTGCCTTTGCTATTGGAGAGTATGTTGAAGCCGTCGCAGTCATGGTTTTTTATAAGGTTGGAGAATACTTTCAAGATGCAGCCGTCGATCAATCTCGTGCATCGATTACAGCGCTGATGGATATTCAACCTACCATCGCACGCGTTGAAAGAGCATCAGGTACCATCGAGATTTCGCCTGAAAATGTTCAAATCGGTGAAATACTCCAAGTACGTCCTGGTGAGAAAATCCCCTTAGATGGTGAGGTGCTTGAAGGTGAATCGCAAGTCGATACGAGCGCACTGACGGGTGAATCACGTCTAACACGATTAACACCAGGGGACACCGCACTTTCAGGTTGCATTAACCAAACGGGTCTTCTGCGTATTCGTGTCACCGAACTTTATCAAGATTCGACCGTCCGAAAGATTATTGATCTCGTCGAACATGCAGCCAATCGTAAAGCACCTACTGAGCGTTTAATGACAAAATTCTCAAAATACTATACCCCAATCGTCGTCTTTATCGCTTTATTCTTAGCTGTTATACCCCCACTCTTCTTACAACAAGACTGGAGCGAATGGTTAAGACGCGCTTGTACTTTCTTAGTTATCTCTTGTCCATGTGCTTTAGTTATCTCGATTCCGTTAACATTTTATGGTGGAATTGGTGCCGCCTCAAAACAAGGAGTTCTAGTCAAAGGTGGCAACTACTTAGAAGCATTGAGCCAAGTTAGGACAGTCGTCTTCGATAAGACAGGAACTTTAACGGCAGGACAATTCCAAGTTCGCCATCTCATACCTGCGGAAGGGATTTCGCAAGAGCAGTTGCTCGAATTAGCGGCCATTGCAGAGCAGCACTCTAACCATCCTATTGCTGAATCTATTCGTCAAGCATACCACCAAGAGGTCGCTTCAGTTTCATTAGATCAAATCGAAGAGGTTGCTGGAAAGGGTCTACGAGTACAGTATCAAGGACATTCGCTGTTGGTCGGTAATGCTACGTTACTCGAAGAGGCGGGTGTCTCATTCAATCCTTGCAATGATTCTGGTACGAAAGTCTATGTGGCATACAAAGGGCAGTCACTGGGTGTTATTGTCATTGATGACGCACTAAAACCCGATAGCATCACCGCTATTGACCAACTTCGTACGCTTGGGATCGACCAATGTATCATGTTAACTGGTGATAATGAACAAACAGCCCAGTCCACAGCCAAAACACTCGAGTTAGATCGATACTATGCCCAACTCCTGCCTGAGGATAAAGTCCTTCTTATGGAGCAAATCTCAAAAGATTTACCTATAGATCATAAGGTGGCTTTTGTCGGAGATGGTATTAACGACGCGCCCGTTCTAGCACGAGCAGACCTAGGGGTTGCGATGGGGGCACTCGGATCCGATGCTGCCATTGAAGCAGCCGATATCGTCTTAATGACGGATGAACCTAGTAAATTAGCCCAAGCTATTCAAATCTCACAAAAAACAAAGCGGATTGCTTATCAAAATATCCTATTTGCACTCGGTGTTAAACTATTATTTTTAATCTTAGGAGCCCTTGGCCTCACCAGTATGTGGCTCGCCGTCTTTGCAGATGTAGGTGTCGCATTGATCGCCGTATTTAATGCTCGCCGAATGATCCGATAAGTCCTATCACCCTCAGGACATACCCTTATTAACAGCGAATTCGTAACGATTGTGATAAGATTTAAGCAATAAGCATGGAAGGATGATTTTATGGGACTCTTAGTTGATGGTGTGTGGCATGATGAATGGTATGATACGAAAAGTAACGGTGGCCGCTTTATCCGAACGGATTCGCAATTCCGTCATTGGGTGACTGCCGACGGTAGCGCCGGGCCTACGGGTGAAGCGGGGTTTAAAGCCGAAAAAGGTCGCTATCATTTATATTTAAGTTACGCCTGTCCCTGGGCACATCGCACGCTAATTATGCGCAAATTGAAAGGGCTCGAGGACTTCATCTCTGTTTCTTTCGTCAACCCCTATATGTTAGAAAAAGGTTGGACATTCGAGGACTATCCAGGTGTGATTGGTGACCCGATTCATCACGCAAAGTATCTATACGAAGTCTACTTAGCCGCAGATTCAAATTATTCAGGTCGTGTTACGGTTCCTGTATTATGGGATAAGCAAACTGAGACGATTGTGAATAACGAATCCTCAGAAATTATACGCATGTTAAATTCAGCGTTTGACGAAATTGGCGCCAAACCTGGTAATTACTCACCTGAAGAATGGTTAGAAGAAATTGATAAAATGAATGAGTTAGTGTATGACAATGTCAATAACGGGGTTTATAAAGCAGGCTTTGCAACGGAACAATCTGTCTATGAAGAAGAAGTCACTCGTCTCTTTGAGACACTGGATAAGTTAGAATTGCACCTCGAAGATCGTACTTATTTAGTTGGCAATCAATTAACAGAAGCAGATATTCGTTTATGGACGACCTTAATTCGTTTTGATCCCGTCTATTTCGGACATTTTAAGTGTAATATTCGACAGTTAGTCGATTATCCAAATCTTTGGTACTTCACACGGATGATTTATAATTTAGAAGGGATTGCCGAGACAGTCAATATGGATCATATCCAGCACCATTACTACGGCAGTCACCCAACCATCAATCCGAATGGCATTGTCCCTGTCGGGCCAGAACTGGATTATTCCTTATCATAAAAAAATAGAGCTGAACTTTCGATTGAAAGCTTAGCTCTATCTTTTTTATTGGAGTATCATCGGTTTAACCTACTTCTTATAGTCCGGAATAGTATCAATATGACGAACGGTCGCTTCAATTTCTTCGCGATTCGGCTCTAAAAATGGAGGCAGCGATAAAGATTCGCCCAGTGACTCATAGTCTTCATCACCTAAAAATCCTGGCCCGTCTGTCGCTAATTCAAATAATAAAGGTTGCATAATAATGGTATACAATGATTCAAAGAAGAAACGATCAACAAGGCCTGATGAAGTTACCGCCAAATGATTTAGACGATCTTGCCATTCAGCGAGGTGTTCGCGATCTTTCACACGAAAGGCAATATGATGAATCGTACCATATCCTTGAGTACCTTGTGGGCTTTCGGTATCTTTTATTACAATAACTGCCCCACCATTTCCACCTTCTCCCGTCTCTAACCAATGCGCATCGCCTTCAGTCATTACCTCTTCGAAGAGATAGACCCCTTTGAAGACTTGCATAAACTGTTCAAAAGGAGCGACTTTAATAATTACAGGTCCTAAGCCATAAATCGCATATTCCTCAGGAACTGGGCCACGCTTCCAAGGTGTACCGGGAGCTATCCCTTTATCATTTTCGTCAGAAATTAACATGTATAATTGACCGTCAGCATCTTCAAAATTCAAAACTTTACGGCCAAACCATTCGGTAATCTTTTCATGCACGACACCATACTCTTCAAAACGCTTTTGATAATATTCGAGCGCTTCATCCGAAGGGACCCGGAAAGAAGTGCGATGTAGCTCATTGGTTCCATGGGTTCCTTGTGGAATTCCCGGAAAATCAAAAAAAGTCATATCTGTCCCTGGGTTCCCACAATCATCCGCGAAGAATAAATGATAAGTATGTATATCATCTTGATTGACCGTCTTCTTCACAAGACGCATTCCTAGAACCCGTGTAAAGAAGTCATAAATCATCTCAGCATCACTTGTTATGGCAGTAACATGGTGTATTCCTAATAATGGTTCCATCGATAAGTCAACTCATTTCTATTTATTGTATTTTTAGCTTACAATAAGTGTATAGGAAGTCAACGCATTGGCCAAAGAAATTGCTTTTAAGCCAGCTATAAAAATGTCAACATAATTTAGAGTATATTTTATGTTGAGCTT
>OJKZ01000146.1_pt1 | contig 33891 bp, 29 predicted proteins | sample 1596791 | NCBI WGS metagenome assembly OJKZ01 (sample SAMEA3904677, study PRJEB24821) | metagenome | biome: Builtin; feature: hospital; material: surface | place: USA | collected 2013-06-04 | reverse complement strand
AGTTACATGGATGAGACGAGTCGTGTTGGCGACGCTGCTCAAAGCAACACCGCCGCACAGAAACCATCCGTCGATGATGTCATCATTGCCGCTGCGCGTGAGAGCGTAATGACTGTTGGCTTGCGTAGGACTTCGATTGCAGAAATTGCTCGCAAGGCAGGGGTTTCGCGGCCGACTGTATATCGCCGTTACGCCGATATTGGCGAGCTTCTCGCGGAAGTGACCAACCGCGAAATCCTGCACATGCTTGAGGGGCTCCGTTATGTCCCTGGCGATTCACGCGCTCGTATGTTGCTGCGTATTCGAATCGTCGTTCAACGCATCATTGAAAGTGACTTTTTCCCTGGCCTGGTCAAGACAGATCCCGACCGCGTCTTAGAAGCGCTCACTGGGGAGATGAGCGACACTCAGCTGGAAATTGTGGAGAAGTTTATTCTCCCCGGTGTCCGTCACGGGCAGGAAGACGGCACTATTCGCGAGCACGATCCATATCTGCTGGCGCGAAACATTTACCGTCTGATTCAGACGATGGTGCTGGTGTGGCGTCCGGATGGCAAGGGCGCGACGCTAGACAAGAAATCTGTCGAAGAGGTCGTCGACATGGTTGACCGCTACTTGCGTCCGGATCCTGGAGATAACACGAAGAACTAAGAAGTAAAAACCCGCCTGATGCTGGTATAAAACCAGGCCAGGCGGGATATTTTTGCGCCCCCAGAAGGATTCGAACCCTCGACCAATCGGGTAGAAGCCGACTGCTCTGTCCACTGAGCTATGGAGGCCAACTAAGAAAAGCATTGTAGCGTCTTTAATGTAGCCAATCACAACCGGTTCTCATCCCAGTGCAGTTACCGGTTCTGTTCTAGGGACTTTGGTCGCTAAGCTTAGGGCTATGACTGCCACAACCAAGGCCGAGACCTCTCCGCCTGTTAGCAAGGATAAGAAAGTCCGTAAATCTGCTGGTTGGTACGTTGTTTTTGTGCTTATCGGCGGCGTTCTAGCCGGTTTGCTCTCGATGGCGTTCAACATGGATTCGCGCGCCACGTTGGGCATTCCTGATCCGGGCACAATCACTACCTTCGGATTTCCGTTCGCCAAGGCGACCGGTGAGTTGCTCGCTTGCCTCGGTGTCGGCTCGTTTATGCTCGCCGCTTTCGGTACGAAGCAGCGTGCCGACGGCACTTTGGGCCTCGACGGCTACACGGCATCCCGCACGGGTATGTGGGCCATGCTCGGCTGGGGTCTCATGGCGCTGATGGAGATTCCACTGGTTCTCTCCGATGTGTCGGGCCAGCCGCTGTCAACGACGATTCAGCTGAGTAACTGGGCTGTGTCCTTGGAGCAGACCAAGGAGGGCTTGGCGTGGCTGTGGGTAGCTATTTTTGCGGGCATTGTGGCGCTCGGCTCATCGCTGACTCGTAAGTGGATTTGGCAGCCGGTGTTCTTCGCCATCAGCTTGGTGTCGATGATGCCGTTGGCTGTTGTGAGCCACAACGCCTCCGGTGGTGCGCATGACTACGGCACCAACTCCTACATCTGGCACTTGACTTTCACTGTGTTTTGGGTCGGCGGTTTGATGGCATTGGTTGGCCACGCGCGTCGTCGTGGTGAGTGGATGCCAGAAGTCGTGAAGCGCTACTCCTTCGTGGCGTTGGTTGCATTCATTGCAATGTCTGCCTCTGGCTTCATTAACGCAGCCATCAACATCGACTGGTCTGACCTGGTCAGCAATAACTACGGCATCATGGTGCTGGTCAAGGCGGTGCTCACCATCTTACTGGGCCTGTGTGGCTATGTGCACCGCAAGATCACCATCCCGGAGATTGAGCGCGCTCAGTCGAATCGCCCGTTCTGGCGACTGGCCATTGTTGAGGTCATCATTATGGCGCTGACGATCGGCGTTGCCGTGGCTCTCGGCCGTACTCCGCCGCCACCGAATTTCTCTGAGCAGGCCGGTGGTGAGGGCCTACCGTCCATTACGCAGATGCAGGTCAAGCTCGGCTACAACCTGGAGATCCCATTCGGCTGGGAGGCCATGTTCACGCAGTGGCGCTTTGACATTTTCTTCGGCTCTGCCGCCATCATTGCCGCGTGGATTTACCTGTACTGGCTCTACTTGCTGAAGAAGCGTGGAGGAACCTGGCCACTGTCCAACACCCTGTGGTGGCTCGGCGGTTGCGTCACGTTGCTGTTTACTTCGTGCAGCGCCCTGGGCGTGTACATGCCGGCTCTGTTCTCGGTTCACATGATTGCCCACATGCTTTACTCCATGGGTATCCCGGTCATGCTGGTGCTGGGTGGGCCGGTCACGCTCGCGCTGCGTGCGCTGAAGCCGGCCGGCCGCGACGGTTTGCCGGGTATTCGTGAGTGGCTGGTGGTCTTCATCAACAATCCGGTGTCGCGTTTCCTCACGCACCCGGTGGTGGCAACTGTGCAGTTCGTTGCAGGGTTCTATCTGCTCTACATGACGCCGATTTATGACTTCCTGGCAGACGAGCACGCCGGTCACGTGTTCATGAACATCCACTTCTTGATCTCCGGTTACATCTTCTACTGGGTCATTATCGGTGTCGATGCTGCGCCACAGCAGATTGAACCGTCGGTCAAGCTGGTCACGCTGATGGGTTCGTTGCCGTTCCACGCTTGGTTCGGTATTTCGCTGATGCAGTCGCAGAAGGTGCTTGCCGAGACCTACTACGCCAGCCTGGATCTCCCTTGGGCAGTCAATCTCCTGGAGGATCAGAACGTCGGTGGTGCCGTCGCGTGGGCCGCCGGTGAGGTTCCGCTCTATATCGTCACCGTTGCGCTGTTTGTGCAGTGGCGACGTTCCGATGAGAAGGATGCAGCACGCTACGACCGCGTCGCAGACCGCAACAACGATGAGGAGTTGGCTGCATACAACGAAATGCTCGCGCGTATGAGCCAGCAGGTCGGTGTCGGTGGCGAAGATGAGCGCGACTACTACACCTCAGAGGTTGACGCGCAGCATCCGGTGCACATGGACAATCCGATTGATGCCTCGAAGAGGCGTGGAAGGTAGCGTCGTTAAGCAGATTTCGTTCGCTTGACGACGAGGATTGCTGCGACCTCGCCCCTTACCTTCATATGAAGCCTGTGGATAGTTGTCTTTTAGACGAACTTATCCACAGGCTTTTTGTTTGCCTCTTTCGCTTGCCTCCCGGAGCCGGAAAAGTAATTGGCACGGCACGAATGAGACATCTTCGGATTATTCGGCCGAAGTAGGTAAACGCTTTCTTTTGGGGGAGGAGCCCGATGTCTGAGGCAGTTATTACCGTGGTGGGCAATGTGGTCCATCATGTGGAAAATCGAAATACCAATTCTGGGGCAAAGGTCTGCAAGTTTTCTGTGGCATCCAGCAAGTCATGGAAGGGGGAGAATGGTTGGGAGCAGTCGGAGACGTCATATTTTGATGTTGAATGCTGGGGCAAACTAGCCGAGAACGTGAATAACACGGTGTGGAAGGGCCAAGCCGTTATTGTCCACGGTCACGTTCGTACGGATCGTTGGGAGGGCGATGATGGTACGAAGCATCAGCGCCAGAAGATCATTGCTAAGGCGGTGGGGCCGAATCTGCGTCGTCACCTGGCAACGGTCAAGACTATGACTGAGAAGCCGCATGAGTCGCCGACGGGTCTTGGTGAGGCTTCTGCTGGGGAATCGGACGCCTCGGTTACCGAGACAGTGCGTACATTCAGCGCTGGTGCTGGCGACGCTAGTGAGGCTGGGAACACAAGTGCAGCTCGTGCTGAGCAGCAAGAAATGGCTGGTGCAGGAGCTAGTGCGCCGTTTTAGTGACGGAGTTAGTTGGCCAGTTCCAGGCAAGGAGTTAGTTGGTCGTTCTAGAGCGGATTAAAGGGAGTGCCGCTAAAAGAGGGGAGGGGTATTTGCTGCATGTGAGATGACGCTGCTGAGAAAGGGGAGGGACCGCATACGATTCAGCAGCGTTATCTCGCAGCTAGTTTTGCTAGCAGCCTGGCAGAGATGTTGGTGGGAAAGGATTGCGGGTACGCCCATGTAGATTGTGCCTTTTGGTTCCTATGCGTAACCTCTACAGGGATTGCTTATTTCCTTTTTACGAGGGGACGAAATTCCACCATGGGTGAGTTCATCTACCAGATGAAAAACGTGCGCAAGGCGCACGGCGATAAGGTTATTCTCGACAACGTCACCATGGCGTTTTACCCGGGCGCAAAGATCGGCGTGGTCGGTCCGAACGGCGCAGGTAAGTCGTCGATTCTGAAGATTATGGCTGGCCTGGATCAGCCGAGTAACGGTGAAGCTTTCCTGGAGCCGGGCGCCACTGTTGGCATCCTGCTGCAGGAGCCTCCGCTGAATGAGGAGAAGACCGTTCGTGGCAACGTCGAGGAGGGCCTCGGCGACATCTTCGAGAAGAAGGCTCGTTTTGAAGCCATCGCCGAGGAGATGGCCACCAATTACACCGACGAGCTCATGGAAGAAATGGGCAAGCTCCAGGAGGAGCTCGACGCCGCTGACGCCTGGGAGGTCGATTCCAAGATTGAGCAGGCGATGGAAGCGCTGCGCTGCCCACCATCCGATAGCCCAGTGACCAAGCTTTCCGGTGGTGAGCGCCGCCGCGTCGCGCTGGCGAAGCTGCTGCTGTCCGAACCGGACCTGCTGCTGCTCGACGAGCCAACGAACCACCTGGACGCCGAGTCCGTCCTGTGGCTGGAGAAGCACCTACAGAACTACCCGGGCGCAGTTCTGGCGATTACCCACGACCGCTACTTCCTGGACAACGTGGCCGAGTGGATCTGTGAGGTCGACCGCGGCAAGCTCTACCCATACGAGGGCAACTACTCCACCTACCTGGAGAAGAAGGCCGAGCGCCTCGAGGTTGCTGGCAAGAAGGATCAGAAGCTGCAGAAGCGCCTGAAGAACGAGCTCGAGTGGGTACGATCCTCGCCGAAGGCGCGCCAGGCGAAGAACAAAGCGCGTCTGGAACGCTACGAGGAAATGGCTGCCGAGGCAGAGCAGTACAAAAAGCTGGACTTCGAAGAAATCCAGATCCCGACGCCTCCACGCCTGGGCAACAAGGTCGTCGAGGTCGAGCACCTGGATAAGGGCTTCGACGGCCGCGTCCTGATCAAGGACCTGTCCTTCACGCTGCCGCGCAACGGCATCGTGGGTGTGATCGGCCCGAACGGCGTGGGTAAGTCCACCCTGTTCAAGACCATCGTTGGGCTAGAAGAGCCAGACGCAGGCACCGTCGTGGTCGGTGAGACCGTGAAGCTGTCCTACGTCGACCAGAACCGTGAAAACATCGACCCAGAAAAGACCGTGTGGGAAGTAGTCTCGGACGGCCTCGACTACATCGTGGTCGGCCAGAACGAAATGCCGTCGCGCGCCTACCTCTCGGCGTTCGGTTTCAAGGGCGCGGACCAGCAGAAGCCATCCAAGGTGCTCTCCGGTGGTGAGCGCAACCGCCTGAACCTGGCGCTGACGCTGAAGCAGGGCGGCAACCTGATCCTGCTCGACGAGCCGACCAACGACTTGGACGTCGAAACCCTTGGCTCGCTTGAGAATGCGCTGCAGAAGTTCCCGGGCTGCGCTGTCGTGATTTCGCACGACCGCTGGTTCCTGGACCGCACCTGTACCCACATCCTCGCCTGGGAAGGCAACGTTGAGGAAGGCAAGTGGTACTGGTTCGAGGGCAACTTCGGCGACTACGAGAAGAACAAGGTTGAGCGCCTCGGTGAGGAAGCGGCGAAGCCGTCGCGCGTCACCCACCGCAAGCTCAGCCGCTAACAGCGGAAAAGGTAGGAATTGGCTATGTCGGAACAGAATATGCGCGGCAGGATTCACACGCACTCCATCTCGCTGAGGTGGAATGATTTTGACCGGTACGGCCATGTGACAAACTCGGCTTACATCGAGATCGCTCAGCAGGCACGACTCGCGTTTGCCCAGGAGTTCTTCGAGTCTCAGGGGTACGAGTTTGTGGTGTTCGTTCGGCGCATCGAAGCGGACTACGTTCGCCCGGTGCTGCCGAACACGCAGGCAGTGACCGTTGATACGCAGGTGATCCACCTCGGCAACACGTCGTTTACGACGCGTCAGGAGATCAAGGACGCACAAGGCAGCGTCTGTTGCGTGATTGATTGCGTGCAGGTCACCGTGGATAAGCGGACGGCGACCCCGCGAGCAATCACTTCGCAGGAGCTCGGCATCCTTGCCCGCGCCTACACAACGCTCGACGGTGACGACGAGCTGGGGCAGGCATAGGTGGCTACCACCGAAACGCTGACTGTTGAGCAGGGGGAGCGCGGACTGCGCGCCCTGCTGCAGCGCGCCCTCGCACTCCAGGATGACGCCTACGCACGGTTCCAACGAGTCGGGGAACACGACGTCGACGTCTTCGTCACCACCCCGTTCGACTGCGTCGCCTCGCGCCGGGTCCGGGGTACCGTCTCCCGCGACGGCGCGGTGGTGCCTGCGCGCCGGGTCCTCGAGGCACTCGATACGGCGACGGGAGCGCTTGGCGCGGCGCAGGATCAGAACTGGCCCGGGGCACTGCCACCGGCGCAAGGGTTCGTGCTGCGCGAAGAGGTGCCGATTTCTACAGCGCGTCAGCTCGCCGACGAAGGCCGAAACCTTGCGCGCCAGTTCGCGGGCCCGCTCGGCCCGCCGGTTTCACTTCTCGACGCCGTGGTCATCACCGTCGACGCGGACGACCGCGGCCCGAAACTTGAAATACCCATGCGTGCGGTGTTTACCTGCACCTCGCTTGGGCTCATTCCGGGGTTCGAAGCCCCGGTCGAAGTGCCTCGCTACCTGCGGGTTTCGAGCGCAGGCAGGTGGGTGCGTATCGACGCCCCCTTCGGCACCGTTTACCACAGCAAGTCGCTGAGCCTATTCGTATGACCGCGGGCCCTGGTTGATCATCATGTACGCGACTCGCTGCATGTGATTCCACATGGCGTCGCGGTAGGGCTGGGGCAGGGTGGCGTCGTCAAACTCGGCCATTGCCTTGCCCATCAGCTCGAGCCAGCGGTCCGCCTCAGCCTCCCCGATTGCAAACGGGAAGTGGCGGCGGCGCAGCATTGGGTTGCCACGGCGCTCCTGGTAGGTGCGCGGGCCGCCCCAGTATTGCGTGAGGAACCAACGCAAGCGGGATTCAGCGCCTTCCCAGTCCTCGTCGGGGTACATAGGGCCGATGAGGTCATCTTCTTTGACCTGGGCGTAGAAGCGGTGCACGAGCGTGTGGAAGAACTCCTCGCCGCCGACGGCTTCGTAGAGCGTTTGCTGTGCCTCGTTGCTATTGCTGATCTGCATCGTTGTTCTCGCCTCCAGGGGTGCGGTCCAGGTGTCGGATGTAGGTCGGCTCCGTGCCAGGCAGCGGCACGCCGTGCGTGTGAAGCGCCTCGAGGATGACCGCGGTCATGAAACGGGAGACGCCCCATTGCTCGCCAGGCAGCGTATTGACCATCACGCGCAGGGTCGCGCACTCTGGGTCGAACTTGGAAATGCCCAGCATGGTGGCCTCACCGACGAGTTTGTCCTTGATCTCGGGGCGCGTCACTGCGTCCTGCATTGCGGCCTCGACGACGCTGGCTGCCTGCTCCGGATCAGCCTGGATGGAAACAGGGATCTCGAGGCGGGCAACGGAGAAGACGTCGCTCTGGTTGCCAAGCAGATCGATGTTACCGTTTCGGACGTACCAGAGGGTGCCGTCAATATCGCGGACGGTGGTGATGCGCATCGTGACGTGCTCTACAGTGCCCTCAATGTCATTGACCGCGATGACGTCACCGACACCGTACTGGTTTTCCAGCAGCATGAAGATGCCGCTGAGGAAGTCTTTCACAAGGGACTGCGCGCCGAAGCCGAGGGCGACGCCCACAACGCCGGCAGACGCCACAAGTGGAGCCACGTTGACCCCGAGCTGGTCAAGCACCGCAAGTACTGCCCACACCCAGATAACGATGGCTGCCGCGGAGCGTCCTACGTTCGCCAGCGTGAGGATGCGCTGCTGGCGGCGCTGCTCCCGCGAGCGCGAATGCGCAGTGTCGGGTTTCACGGCGCCAGCACGGCGGCGGAAGGGGAGAGCCGCGCTGGAGGAGTTGATGGCGTTGTTCGCGGCCTTCGTGATGATTCTGCGCACCACGATGTGCAGCACGAGGGCAATGGCCAGGATGACCAGGATCCACAGGGGGCGGGTCACAAAGATGTCTCGCGTGGCGGGGTCATTCCACCACGAGGTGACGGAGTCGACGGCTTCGTCGACATCTGGAACGCTCACGGATTTGGCTAAGACTGATGGAGAAAACTGCGTAAGAGAAAACATTGTGCTCTAGTTTACGCGCTACGTCTCGAGCAGCCGTCGAGCACCCGGGTTACCGCAAATGGGGGTATTGGCCGTGGCTTGGGCGATGTTGTAATTGGCGTTGGAGATTCCTGAATTTGGCACGTCGATAGGGTTCAACTGAAAGTATGACTTTGCAATTTATGGACGTGTCAAGTGTCGCGCACTTTGTTCAAATTTATTGTTAGGTACTTTTATGGTCCAATGAACTATATTAGAAACAACTGAGATTTTGGTGTTGTACCTTTTGGCGTCACACCTGGAGTTATGGGCGGGCGGCAGTGAACCTAAACGCAGCCGCAAAAATAGGAGGAATTTATGGCGAAAAAGCCAGCGTATGTAGCGATTGCTGACGCTCTGCGGAGCCAGATCGAATCGCGCGAGCTCGAACCCGGCGACAAGCTACCCCCAGAACGCGAACTTGTAGACATGTACGGGGTGGCACGCATGACCGTGCGCCATGCACTGGACCTATTGCAGCTCGAAGGAATTATTGAGCGTAAGCGTGGCCGCACCGGTGGCACATTCGTTCGCGCGCTGCCTCCGATCATCGACTTGACGGGCAAGGTATCGCTGACGGAGCAGCTTATCGCGCATGGTCTGGACGTCTCTTCCGAACTGATTTCGGAGACCGCTGCGCCCGCACCGCAGATCGTCGTCTCTGCATTCGGCGTAGACTCCCGCGATAAGTTGCTCACCAGCGAGCTCGTTCACTTCGCCAACGGTAACCCGGTGTTCGCTGAAACCACGTACGTTCGCCCCGGTTATGAGTCCAAGTACAGCCGTAGCTCCGACGACTACGCATGTGGCCAGCGTACCGACCTGGGTGGCGTGACTCCTCACCTGCGCCGCGAGGACATCCTGTTCCCGGCCAACCCGACCGATAAGGAGCGCGAGAGCCTCTCCTTGGCGGCGAACACCCCGGTGCACCGCATCACGCGCAAGCTCTTTGAGGGTGACACGCTGGTCATGTTCGCCTCTATCGTGGCTCGCACGGATGCGGCGCAGATCCGCATCATCGAGGAGCTCTAGCCTCTAGCGCAGCGTTTTCGCTGCGCCTTCCGCGCCTGCGTCACCAACACGGTTGCGCAGCGCGCGCTCCACGCGGGCCTTACCCTCCGAAACGATGCGGCGCAGGCCCGCCGGAATGTCCTCCCGCGCAAGGAGCGCCTCGGCGCGCTCGACTGTAGCAATCGAAATATCCCACAGCGGGAACAGGCCCTCGAGCGTGTTCTGAGCCATCTCGTTGGTCAGTTTGTCCCACAGCTCTGGCGCGATCTCGAAGTAGCGCTCGGCCAAGCCGTCCATGCCTTCGGAGGTGAAGGTGAGGCCGTCGATAAGGAAGCGCACCTCAAGGTTTGTGCGTGTACCGCTGACGATCTCATCCCACGCCCACTGTTTGTTCGTGACGGCGTCGATGCGCAGGCGCGACAGCGCACCCTCGGAGGACGGATCCTCCTCGTTCTTGGCGGTCTTGGCCAGCATGGCGCCGCCTGCGACAAGGTTCGTGAGCACGAGCCAGCGAATCTCCTGGTTATCCAGCGACTGTAGGAGTTCGTGGAAGTACGTCGTGTTCTGCTTCGAAGGCTGCAGGCGGGCGAGCGCGCGCTGGTAGATACCTGCAGGCTCCTGGCCGCGGAATGCCTCGCTGAGCATGTAGAAGCCGGTGCGCTGCCAGGACCACGCCACGTACTGCTTGACCGCCAGCGTCGCCTGCGCGAGGAGGCGCTCCTGCACACTCGGCTGGTCTTCGAGGCGGCTGAAGTTGGCCACGGCCATCACAAACTTGCGCGCTGGCAGCAGCGTGTCGCGGACGGCCTCCCACAGGGATGACCAGCACAGGGTGCGCGCAAGTGGGTCCTCGATCTGCCCGATGTGCTCCAGCACGAACTCAGTGTGTTCCGGCGTGAGGCGCATCTTGCAGTACGTGAGGTCCTCGTCGTTGACCAGCGCGAGGTCGTGGTCGATGCCGGCGAGCTCGGGAACCTCAGTGCGAGCCCCCTCGATGTCCACCTTTACGTGGTGGGTGCGCACGACCTTGTCGCCGTCAAGCTTGTACAGCCCGATGCCGACCCGGTGGGTGCGCAGTACGTCGGACTCCTGCACGACTGCGAAGGAATCCTCAGTGATTTCGGGGCGAAGGGTGGACACACCGGTGGTGCGCAGCCACTGCTGGGACCACTCGCTCAAATCGCGGCCCGACGACTTCTCCAACGCGCCCAGAAGATCGTCGAAGGAAGCGTTGCTGAACTTGTGGTTGTTGAAGTGATCGCGCACGCCCGCGAAGAACTCGTCGCGGCCAACGTATGCCTGCAGCTGCTTCAGCACGGACGCGCCCTTGGCGTAGGTGATCCCGTCGAAGTTCTGCTCGGCGGTCTCGATGTCCGGGGCGTCAGCGGCGATTGGGTGGGTCGTCGGCAGCTGATCTTGCTGGTAGGCCCATGCCTTCTCGACGGCCGCGAACGTCGTCCACGCATTCGGGTACTCGCCGATCTCGGTCTGGGCAATGGCTGCGGACCAGGTCGCGAAGGACTCGTTGAGCCACAAGTCGTCCCACCACTGCATCGTGACGAGGTCGCCGAACCACATGTGCGCCATCTCGTGCAGGATCGTGTCGTTGCGGCGCTCGAGGCGATACGGGGTTGGCTCGGAAGTAAAGACGTACTCATCGCGGAACGTCACCGCGCCGGCGTTCTCCATTGCGCCCATGTTGTACTCGGGGCAGAAAATCTGGTCGTACTTGCCGAACGGGTACGCAATCGCAAAATTCTTGTGGTAGTACGCGAAGCCGTCTTTCGTCTGGCGGAACAAGCGTTCCGCGTCGAGGTGCTCCATGAGTGAGGCGCGGGCAAAGATGCGAAGCGGGATACGCTTCAGATCGTCGACGTACTCGTCTTCGACGAACTCGTACTCGCCGGCGCAGATTGCCACCAGGTACGTCGACAGTGGGTAATCAATGGTGCAGGACCACACGTTGCCCTCACGGGTCGCCTCCTCGTTGAGTACGACCGTGTAGGCCTCTGGCGCGTCGACGGCAATCTTATACGTGGCCTTGATGTCCGGCTGGTCGAAGCAAGCAAACACCTTCATCGCCATCGCGGGTTCGAACTGGGTGTAGAGGTAATCTTTGTTGTCCATCGGGTCGACGAACTTGTGCAGGCCTTCACCAGTGTGGTTGTAGGTAATGGTGGCGTCGACAACTAAGGTGTGCTCGCCCTCGGTGAGCGTGAGGGTGCGGCCGTCGACGGGGCGGCCGTCGAGCGTTGCGGAGAACTCGTCGGCGACCAGATCGAAGAACGTCTCGCCTGCGCCCGAGCGGAACGTGACCGTGGTGGTCGACGTGAACTGCTCTGCTCCGTTGACATCGAGCGCAATATCGTAATGGACATCTGAGATAAGTTGTGCGCGAAGTTGTGCGTCGCTGCGCTTGAGGTTTGTCTTCATGTCCTCCAACATACTCGCCGTACCTGTGTGTTTTTCGCTATGGTGGCTGCATAATTTCCGGAACGAATGGAGGAATGATTCTGTGACTGCACCAGTTACCTTTTGGTTCGACGTAAGCTGCCCATTTTGCTGGCTCACTTCGCGTTGGATGAAGGAAGTAGAAAAGGTCCGCGACATCACGGTCGAGTGGGTGCCGATGTCACTGTCCATTCTTAACGACGGCCGCGACATCCCCGCCGACTACGCCAAGATGATGGAGGCCAACTGGGGTCCCGCGCGCGTGTTCGCAGCGGTGAAGCGCGACCACCCAGAGAAGATCGACGCGCTCTACACCGCGATGGGCACCGCCATTCACGCCGGGGAGCAGGGCGGCAAGAAGGGCTACGGCGCCTACGACGAGATCATCGCGGCAGCACTCGAAGAGGTAGGTCTCGACGCCAGCTACGCCGACCTTGCCAACACCAACGAGATGGACGAGCTGCTCGGCACCTACCACCAGGGTGCGATGGACGCCGTCGGTGACGAGGTGGGCACCCCGGTGGTCAAGCTAGGAGACACCGCATTCTTTGGGCCGGTCATCACCCGCGTCCCAACGGGTGAGGAGGCAGGCAAGCTTTTCGACGCCTCCCTGGCACTGAGCGAATACCCCTACTTCTTCGAACTGAAGCGTTCCCGCACGGAACCGCCGCAGGTGAGCTAGCAGGAAGGTAGGGTAGAGCGCATGCGAATTTACCTTGGGGCAGATCATGCCGGTTTCGAACGAAAGAATCAGATTAAGGCCCACCTGGAAAAGCAGGGCCACGAAGTCATCGACTGTGGTGCGCACGAGTATGACGCCCTCGACGACTACCCAGCGTTCTGCATCGCCGCAGCTGAGCGGACGGTAGCGGACGAAGGCTCCCTCGGCATCGTGCTGGGCGGCTCTGGCAATGGTGAGCAGATCGCCGCGAACAAGGTGAAGGGCGCTCGCTGCGCCTTGGCGTGGTCTGAGGAGACCGCGCGCCTGGCACGCGAGCACAACAACGCGCAGCTCATCGGTATCGGTGGGCGCATGCACACCGAGGAAGAAGCACTGAAGATCGTCGACGCGTTCATTGGTCAGGAGTGGAGCAACGAGGAGCGCCACCAGCGCCGCATCGACATCCTGTCCAAGTACGAGGAGACGGGCGAAGCCCCGGCTATCTAGCCCAGTTCTTCGTAGTCCGTGGGGTGCGGGCCGTGGCGCCCAAACTCCTCCTCGTCGAGCGCGACGATGGCGGACATTTCTTCGGGGCTGAGCGTGAAGTCGAAAATGTCCATGTTTTCACGCATCCGCTCCGCGGACGTGGTTTTGGGGAACACGATCACGTCGTTTTGTAGATGCCAGCGCAGCACCACCTGCGCTGGCGTTTTACCGTGCGCCTCCGCGGCGTCGGTAATTTCGGGGAAGTCCGTCAGGTCGTAGGCGCCGCCGCCGAGCGGAGCCCAGCCCTCGATGGCGATATTGTGCACACGCATCGCGTCGAGCTCTTTCCAGTTCTGGAACAGCGGGTGCAGCTCAACCTGGTTAACCACGGGGGTGACGTCGGTGTGCATCTCAATCTGCTCAATGTGCTCTGGCAGGAAGTTTGAGACGCCGATGGAGGTCGTGAGTTTAGCCTCGCGGAGTCCAATGAGGGATTTCCACGCATCCACGTATGCGCCCTGTCCGGGCAGCGGCCAGTGAATGAGGTAGAGGTCCACGTGGTCAAGACCGAGTTTCTCTAGCGACTCCTCGAGCGCCGCCGGGGCATCGTGGTGGCGGTTGTTCCACAGCTTCGTGGTGATGTACAGCTCCTCGCGCGGGATCCCCGACTTCGCGATTGCCTTGCCGACGCCCTCTTCGTTCCCATAAATGTGGGCGGTGTCGAAGTGCCTGTAACCTGCCTCCAGCGCTTCGCTGACCAACCGCTCGGCCTCCTGCGGATCTACGCGGTGGAGGCCGTAGCCGAGTTGAGGGATTGATGTGCCGTCGTGAAGCGCAAACATGGGTACCATGCGCTTTACTTTAGCGGCTTGTCACCTTGCCAGTCGCTTGCGCCACCGGGGCTACCAGCGTGGGGCGTGCCAGCCTGCACACCACCGCGATCACGACCGCCGCAACGAGGAACAGGATGACGCCAGTCCAGCTCGTGCCGTACACGTCTGGGTCGACGTCGCCGGAGGCAGCGAACATCGCGTTCATGTTCCTGCGCAGACCCGTGGTGAGCACCAGGAAGACGTGCACCACGGTGAACAGGACGAAGAACAGCATGGTGGGGAAGTGAATGGCGCGTGCAGCCTTCAGCGAGAAGAAGGACCAGGACTTCGGCCACCACTCGCTCATGCGAGCGCCGGAGAGGATCGCCAGCGGCGCGGCGAGGAACACCACCGCGAAGTACGACAGCTCCTGCAGCGCGTTGTAGTGCACCCACGGGTTTTCCGTCGGCCAGTCCAGGCTGAGGTACTGGATCCCCGCGGAGACCGCTTGCGGGATGACCTCCCAGCTCGTGGGCACGATGCGCATCCACTGACCGGTGGCGAACAGAACGATGTAGAACGCCACGCCGAGTGCCACCCACAGCACGTCAATGGTGAGGTGCAGCCACAGGGTGAGCGAAATCTTCTTCTTGGGGTTTGTGCGCGGCGCCCAATAGGCTTCGGGTTTGCGCTCGTGGCGCACGGTCATACCAGTCTTGATGATGAGCGCCATGAACAGCATGTTGAAGAAGTGCGACCACCCCAACCATGCGGGCAGCCCAACAGGTGCGCCTTCCGGCAGGGGCTGCTGGCCGGTGTAGCGCTCGATGAAGCTGCTGCCCGTCGGGGTGCTGACGAACCAGCGCGCCACCAGGACCGCGACTACGAACGCAGCGAGCAGCGCGACGCCACCGTACGCCCACCAGCGACGCGATGGAGTTTGAGTCGGCGCAGGCACGGGCTGTGCCGCCGGCTTCGGCCGCTCGGGCTGTGCTAGCTGCGGCGAGGACTCGACTGCTGGTACCGGTACCAGTTCCGGTGCCTGTTCTGCAGCCTGCGCCGCTGCGCCGTAGAGCGGAGGAACCGCCACAGCGGGGTCCTCTGGGACGTCGACACTGGCGACAGGCGGGAACGGGCCAGCCCCGGCAGTACGCGGAAGGCCCTGACGCACGGCGACCGTGGTGAGCGGGCCAGCTGGTTGCTCTTCCGCGGGCTGTTCGGCGGCAGCGCGTTCTGCAGCCGCTGGGAACACCTGCTGCACGGCAGGGTCCGTAGCGACTGTGACCGAGTCGGTAGGAGGCCATGGCTGGCCGCTCGGGGTACGAGGCAGGCCGCGACGGAGGGGCGTCGATACGCCTTCGGGTTTCGCTGAGGCCGGAGCCGCTTGAGCGCCGACCAGATCGCTGGTTACGGCCGGGTCGGGTTCGAGCGCGACCTCATCAACTGGTGGCCACGGCTGGCCGCTCGCTACGCGGGGCAGGCCACGACGAAGGTGCACCTGCATTACTCGGACGCCTCCGTGCCGCGGCGAGCTGCGATCTGCTCGATGAGTTCCGGCACCACGTCGAAGAGATCGCCAATGATGCCGAAGTCCGCGATATCGAACAGCGGAGCGTCCTCATCGTTGTTGATCGCGATGATGGTGTCGGCTGTCTGCATGCCCACGAGGTGCTGCACAGCGCCGGAAATACCGATGCCGATGTAGAGCTTCGGGCTGACCACGATGCCGGTCTGCCCAATCTGGGCGTCGTGGCTGATTTGGTCCTCGTCAGCAGCGGAGCGGGTCGCGCCGACTGCGGCGCCGAGCTCGTCGGCAAGCCCGCCCACGAGGTGCTCGAACATGTCCGCGTCGCCCAAAGCAACGCCTCCTGCAACCACGCGATCTGCGGTGAGCAGCTCCGGGCGCGTCGAGGTGCGCACCACCGGCGTCACCGAAGTCACCGTCGCGGCGCGCATCCCGGAGGCGGTGACATCCAACTCGTGGACCTCGGGCGTCGTCGCATCCGCGCGGCGATCGATCGCGCCGATGCGCACCGTAATAATTGGCGCCGAGTGGGTCGCTGCAGCGGTTGCGGTGTAGGCGCCGCCGTAGTTCTCGTGGTCCGTCACAATGCCCTGGTCGTCTCGGCGGACATCAATCGCGTCGGTGAGCAGGGCCTTGCCCTTGCGCACGGCCAGGCGCGACGCGACGTCGCGGCCACGGACGGAGTGGGCGAGGATCACGGCTGCCGGGTCGGTGGCGTTGAACGCGGCCTCGGCGGCGTCGACAAGTGGGACTGCCTGCTGCTGCGCGTCAACGTTAGTGGTCAGCACCACGGCTGCGCCGAGCTCGCCGAGCGCTTCGGCGTGTGCTGGGTTGGTGGTCAGCACCACCGGGGTACCCAGAGGCGCGGCTGCGCCGATGAGTTCGGCGGCGGTGGAGTCGAGCTGGTCGTCGTGCGTCGCGTCGAGCACGACCAAAACTGTGCGGGGAGAGGTTGCCATGTCAGTATCCTTCGTTCGGCGGGTTAGATGTAGTGCTTCTCTGCAAGGAAGTCGACCAGCTGGCCCACAGCGTTCGGGCCGTAGTCAATGATCTCGCCGCGCTCACGCGCAGGACGCTTTTCGACGTCCACCATGATCGCCCGCGGCCGTGCGAAATCCTCCGCGTCGACGCCGAGCTCCGCCAGCGTCAGCGTGTGCAGTTCCTTCTTCTTCGCCGCCATCAGACCCTTGAAGTTCGGGAAGCGGGCATCCGGGTACTCGTCCGAGACCGCGACCAGCGCCGGGAGCTGCGCCTCCAGGGTGAGCGTGGCGTGATCGCTGACCTGCGTCGCAGTCACCATGTCGTTGTTGAGCGTGACCTCGGTCGCGTTGGCGATGGCGGGCCAGCCGAGCATCTCTGCGAGCAGTCCAGCCATGACGCCGCCACCGCCGTCAGAGGACGCGGTACCGAGCACAACCAGGTCGTAGTCCTTGTTGCGCAGTGCCGCCGCGAGCACTTCTGCCGTCAGCGTCACGTCCGCGCCGAGGAGCGCGTCGTCGGCAATGATGTAGGCATCATCCGCGCCCATCGCGATGCCCTTGCGCACGCTGGCATGCGCTGTTTCTGGCCCTACCGTAATGAGGTCGACGATGGTTTCCTCGTCGCCGCGGGCCTCCTTGAGTCGCATCGCGGCTTCGACGGCGCGTTCGCAGACCTCGTCAGCGACGACATCACCGGAGCGATCGGTCAGGCCGGTTTCCAGATTCAGGTCGCGGTCGCCGTACGTATCCGGGACTTCCTTGAGCAACACTGCAATGTTCACGAAACGCTCCTTCAGCGGTGGGGTGCTAAACGGTAGGCATTCTAGCGCACTGGCCTGGACTAAAAGTCAAATCCCCCGAAGTCGAAGCCACCGCCATCCCCAAAGAGGCCGCCGTCACCGAACAGGCCCTCGCCGCCGGCGTCGCCCATGTCGCCCATCTCCCCGGCATCGCCGATGTCTCCAGCATCTCCCATATCGCCGAAGTCGCCTGCGCCGGCGTCCCCGAAGTCACCCGCTGCGAAGGCCTCTGGCGATGGCGTGCCGGCCATACCTGCGAACATCGCGGAGTAGAACATCATCGAACTTGCAGCCCACATGCCAGTCATCATCGCTGGCGCCCACCAGGCGGTGGAGTACCAGCCAGCCGGTACTGGGCGGCCGGCGACAACGCCGCCAGGGTAGTAGTTCGGGGTGCGCTCAGAAGCGTACGGGGATGCGGTGACGGTGGTGCCGTCTTCCTGGCGGATCGTTCGCTCCTCGGTCACCCGGCCCGCGCTACGCTGGCCTTCCAGTTCCGGAAGCTCTGGGCCCGCGGGCATGCCCATGATTTCGCGTGCTGCGTTGACATAGTGCAGCCCCTCCAGGGCAGATTCGCGAGCGAGCATGGCCTGCTTCGGTGTGGTCGCCTGGCCCAGCGCGCCACTTGCTGCGTTGTAGCGTTCAGAGGCGTCGGCCATCGCCTGGGTCGAAGCAGCGTCGGTACCGGAGATAGTAAGGACTTGGGAGCCAAGTCGCTCTGTCCAGCGGCGTGCGTCCGCAATCGCGTCCTCGAGCTGGAGCTGTTCGCGCTGGTTGGTCGCGCCATTCTGGCGACTCTTTATCAGGTACACCGCGGCGCCAACGATAGCGAGGATCAAAATGAGGTTCATAGTGAGGGAAAGCTCCTTCGGGATCGGCCACAAATTATCAGTACTTACAACGTGCAACGCACGTGGTTGGGAGAAAGTTCCACGCTAAGCGGGTGGTTTTGTCTCAAAGTCGGCGGTGGGTTACACTTGCGCCCATCACCTTTTGGTGAAGTGGGAATGTCGTATAGTGGCTAATACCTCAGCCTTCCAAGCTGAAGACGCGGGTTCGATTCCCGTCATTCCCTCCAAGAAAAAGCTGTACCGAGCACCTCTTTTAGGTCGTCGGTGCGGCTTTAGTCGTTTTCAAATTCTTCGGTGCTAGGCCGCGCTCGAGGCATCCCTGTGATTCGATTAGGCCATCATTTCCCGTTTCTGCACGGGTGACCATGCTCTGCGTAGAGTGGGCCGCATGACTGTACCTAATATTAAACTCAACGACGGCAACACCATCCCCCAGCTCGGCTACGGCGTCTTCAAGGTAGACCCCGACAAGACCGAGGAACTGGTCCTCGAAGCCCTCAAGGTGGGCTACCGCCACATCGACACCGCTGCCATCTATGGCAACGAGGAAGGCGTGGGTCGCGCGATTGCTAAGTCCGGCATCCCACGCGAAGAGCTGTTCATCACCACGAAGCTGTGGAATGACCGCCAGACCGACGCAGCCGCAGCTCTCGACGAGTCCCTGGAAAAGCTAGGTCTGGACTATGTGGACCTCTACCTCATCCACTGGCCCTGCCCAGACAACGGCCACTACGTCGAAGCGTGGAAGCAGCTCATCGAGTTAAAGAAGGCCGGCAAGGCCAAGTCCATCGGTGTATCCAACTTCGAACTCGAGCACCTGGACCAGCTGGAAACCCAGACTGATGAAACCCCCGTGGTCAACCAGGTGGAGCTGCACCCCTACCTGCAGCGCTGGCGCGAGCTCGATGCCTTCCGCGCTCACAAGGTACAGATTGAGGCGTGGGGCCCACTAGGCCAGGGCAAGACGGATCTCTTCGAGCAGCCGGAAATCACCGAGCCTGCCGAAAAATACGGCGTTTCCCCCGCCCAGGTGATTATCCGCTGGCATCTACAAAATGGCGTCATCGTCTTCCCGAAGTCCGAAAACCCGGAGCGCATCGCGCAGAACTTCGATGTCTTCGGTTTCGAGCTGGATGATTCCGAGATGGCTGCGATTACTGATCTTGACCTTGGGGAAGAGGGCCGTGGCGGCACTCACCCCAAGGAAATGAACTAAGCCTCCGGAAGCTCCGGCGGAATGTTGGTGCGCTCGTACTCGGCAAGAATGTCGATGCGGCGCTGGTGGCGCTCGGCACGGGACCATTCCTGATCCAGGAAGGCATCCACGATGGCGAGTGCCTCCTCCTCGGAGTGCATGCGGCCACCGATGCCGATGAGCTGGGCGTTGTTGTGCTCGCGGGCCAGGCGTGCGGTCTCCGGGGACCACGCCAGGGCGCAGCGCGCGCCCTTTACCTTGTTAGCGGCAATCTGCTCACCATTGCCGGAACCGCCCAGCACGATGCCGAGCGAGCCCGGATCGTTGACGGTCCGCAGCGCGGCCTCGATGCAAAATGCCGGGTAATCATCCTCGGCGTCGTACTCGTGGGCACCGCAGTCAATGACGTCGTGGCCCTGCTTCTCCAGGTGTTCAGCGATGACGTTCTTCGTCTCGAACCCTGCGTGGTCTGCTCCTAAATAAACGCGCATGGCCCACATCTTAGCGGGCAGCACGACTCCCCGCTGAGCCCTGCCATTAATAGCGTGCGCTTGCTACGCTTGGGGCCACTCACGCACAAGAGGAGGTTGGCATACCCATGACCAGACGCGTCGCCGCCCTATACCTCGTAGCTTTTCTCATCGGCGCCGGTTTGTTCGCCGCAGGTTTCTTCACGGAACGCGGCTTCCTCCGGCCCCTGGTCATGGCGATCGTGATGACCGTGGCTCACCTCGGGGTGGGCGCTTGGTGGATAGCACAGAAGCCACACCGTGCAGCTGGGCTCACCGCCGGTGTGCTTGCACTCCTCGCAGGCGCTTCATGGGCTACGTGGGTAGTCGCCGCGTGGGAGGAATTTCGAGCGCAAGCCTCCCTCCCAATCATCAACATTGCCGGACTGCCCGCCTTCGCGCTTAGCCCGGTGGTCCTCATCTGCGTCGTCGTCGCAGCGACGCAGAATCGAACTCGCTAAACCTGCGGGGCTTCCGTGCGGGAGCGCTTGAGCTCGAAGAAGTAGGGGAACTGGGCGAGGCGCACGGAGGCGTCGAAAAGCTCGCCGGCTTCTTCACCGGTGGGAACGCGCGTGATGACCGGGCCGAAGAAGGCAGTATCACCGAACTTCACCACCGGGGTGCCGACCTCATCACCGACCTCGGAGATGCCGCGGTTGTGGAACTCGGTGAGCTTTTCATCCATCTCTTCGGTGTTGGCCACGGAGGCGAAGTCGGCGGGGAGGGAGACGTCGTCAAGCGCCTGCTTGATGATGTCGTCGTAGGCGCCGTAACCCTTCTTGCCGCCCTGGCCCTCCGTGTGGATGCGGGTGCCCATCGCGGTGTAGAAGGCATCGACCTTCTCCGGGGCCTCCACGGCAATCTTGGCCGCCACGCGGGCAGGACCCCAGTTGGCTTCCATCATCTTCATGTACTCCGGATCCAGGTCGCGGCCCTTGTTGAGCACGGACAGGGACATCGGCTGGAAGGTAACCTCGATATCGCGGACCTTCTCCACCTCCTTAATCCAGCGCGAGGTTAGCCATGCGAAGGGGCATGAGCAGTCGAACCAGAACGTAACTTGTTGAGCCATAGTAAATCTCCTTTGTTTGTGTGGTCTTTGGCACCCCACCCTAGGCGGGTGACTACGCTGGTGCAGAGACTTTAGGTACAGAGAAAGAGGAGATGCACCTTATGACCTCGATTAACCTCACCCGCGAGGAAGCCCAGCAGCGCTCCGACATGGTGGAGGTAAGCCACTACGACGTCGCCTTGGACCTCACCGGAGAGGAGTATTTCACCTCCACCACGGTGGTGAAGTTCCGAGTTAAGAAGGCCGGTTCTACGTTTATTGACTTGCGCGGTGACGAGCTTCTCGAGGTCCGCCTCAACGGCGCTCCCCTGCCCACCAGTGCTTATGACCCGACGTACGGGATCCCGCTATCGGGTTTGCAGGTGGCGGAGTATGAGCTGAAGGTCGTGGCGAAGATTCGTTACTCCCGCACCGGCGAGGGCCTGCACCGCTTCGTTGACCCAGTCGACGGCGAGGCTTACCTCTACACCCAGTTCGAGACTGCCGACGCCAAGCGCGTCTTCGCCTGCTTTGACCAGCCGGATCTGAAGGCGACGTACTCGCTGGCTTTTGAGGTTCCGGAGCACTGGACAGTGATTACCAACTCCCCCATCACGCGTTCAGGCAATACCGTGCGCGCGGCGGTGGATTACCCGCTGTCGACCTACCTGATTGCCCTGTGTGCGGGCCCGTATGTGGGCGTGACGGATACGTGGACCGGCACCTTGGCGGAGCACCCGGAGGGCTCACCGGCTAAGTCCGTGGAGGTGCCGCTGGGCATTTACTGCCGCCCCTCGCTACTGGAATCGCTCGACGCCGAGCGCTTGTTCACGGAGACCAAGCAGGGCTTTGATTTCTACCACCGCAACTTCGGTTTCCCCTACCCCTTTGGCAAGTATGACCAAATTTTCGTACCGGAGTTCAACGCCGGCGCGATGGAAAATGCCGGCTGCGTCACCATCCGCGATGAGTACGTCTTTACTTCCCAAGCCACGCACTATAAATATGAGCGCCGCGCCGATACCGTCCTGCACGAATTGGCGCATATGTGGTTCGGTGACTTGGTCACGATGCAGTGGTGGGACGATTTGTGGCTCAATGAGTCCTTTGCCACCTGGTCCGCTGCCATCTCCCAGGCGGAGGAAACCGAATACGATACCGCGTGGGTAACCTTTGCCAATGTGGAAAAGTCCTGGGCCTATCAGCAGGATCAGCTGCCGACCACCCACCCGATTTCCACCGATGCCAGCGATATCGAAACGGTGGAGCAAAACTTCGATGGCATCACTTACGCCAAGGGCGCTTCAGTGCTCAAGCAGCTGCAGGCTTATGTCGGCCGCGAGAACTTCCTGGCTGGTGTGCGCCGCCACTTCGCCGCCCATGCATGGGGCAATGCCACCTTTGATGATCTGTTGCGCCACCTGGAAGAGGCCTCCGGCCGCGACCTTTCCTTCTGGGCGCAACAGTGGCTCAAGACCTCCGGCATCAATACGCTCAGCGTGGCGCTCAATGCGGATGAGTCTGGCACGATTACCCATGCTTACCTCACCCAGGCCGGCGATACCCTGCGCACCCACCGCGTGGCGGTAGGCCTGTATAACCTGCAGGACGGCAAGGTGGTGCGCACCGATCGCATCGAGATGGATATTGATGGCGCCTCCACCGAGATTCCTGAGCTCATTGGCCGCCCATTAGCCGATATCGATTTCTTGCTGCCCAATGACGATGACCTGACTTATTGCCTCATCGAGCTGGACGCGGGTTCCCTGCAATTCCTGCTGGACAATATTGATAAGTTCGTCGATCCTATGGCCCGCACCCTGTGCTGGTCTACCGCTTGGGAGATGACCCGCGCCGGTACTATGCGCGCCCGCGATTTTATCCAGCTGGTTGCCCGCGGCATGCAGGCGGAGACGGAGCTCGCCGTCCTCGAGCGCATTGTCTTGCAGGCGTCTAGCGCGCTGAAGAACTATGCCGATCCACAGTGGGCCGCCCAGAGCACCCTGCTTGCCGACGCCCTCCTCGACGGCGCCCACAGCCCTGATGCCCAGCGCTCCATCATCTGCACCCAAGCGCTGGCGAAGATTCGCCTGCATGATAGCGCGCGCGAGTACCTGCGGGGCGTGCTCGAGTCCTCCGAGGATGCGGGGCTGCGCTGGTCCGCACTGGCGGCACTTGCCGCCGATGGCGCGGTAGAAGACGTCCCCGCTGCCGCGGACGCGCAACTCGAGCGCGATAACTCCGCCACCGGCTACTACTCTTCCCTGCGTGCCCGCGCAGCCGTGGCAACCGTCGAGAACAAGCGCGCGGTATGGAAAGAAATCGTGGCGGGAAATCTCACCAACCGCGAGCTCACCTCCAAGCTGGAAGGCCTGCTCTACCCGCATAGCGATGAGTTCCTACCCACCGCGGAATTCTTCGACATCGCGGAAAAGGTGTGGTCTTCCCAGTCCTCCGAGGTGGCACTGACCACCGTGACGGGTCTCTTCCCTTCCTGGGATATCACGCACAAGGGCTTGGAGCGCGCCGATGCCTTTTTGAAGAAGGATCTGCCGGGTGGTCTGCGCCGTACGGTCACCGAGCAGCGTGACCGCGTGGCCCGCGCGCTGCGCAACCGCCAGGTCGACGCTAGCTAAGCCAGCTTTCCCGCACCGTTGCCCTTGCCCGGTAGGGGTTGCGGCGCGGGATCCTCACCCAAGACCACTTCGACGTTGGCGATATCAGAGCGCAGCGACTCTTCAATATAGGCAAAGACCGCTCCCGATTTAGTCTTTAGCAGCCGCACGAACCGAAGCAGCGGGTGCGATCGGCTCACGTGCAAAAGTTTCTGCTCTTCGGTACGAGCGGTAGCGGCACGCATGCTCTCGCGTTTAAAGACTGGCTTGAGGCTATAGCCGGCCAAGATTTCCATGATGGGCTCGCGCAGATCGTGCTGATTGAGATCGGGAGCCATATCTACCGGGATGGTGTAGCGAGAAAGGATGACGGGCTTGCCATCGACTGCATAGAGGCGCTTAATATCCCAGGCGAAGGTGGACTCACTAACGCCCAGAACCGCTGCCACGTGCTTGGGCACGTGGACTTTATTGACGGAGACCACGCGCACGGCGGTGTCGTGCCCGCGCTCGCGCAGCTGGGTGACAATATTGTCCTTATTGGTCAGGCTCAGTGTAGGGGGAACCGTGCGCACATAGGTGCCGCCACTGCGCCCGCGGCGGCGGTCAATGAGGCCTTCTACTTCCAAAATGTCTAAAGCATGGCGCACGGTCATGCGCGCAACATGGAATTCTCGGACCAATTCGCGTTCGGTAGGAAAACGCTGACCGGGTTCTAATTCATTGCGTTCGATCTTGTCGCGTAGGGCATCCGAGATACGGAGATAGGCGGGCCGTTTTCGGCTTTGGGAAGTCACAGCCCCCGAGTGTAATGGACACCCCTGGAAACCAACCCCATTAATGTGTGATGTCCATTACCACTACTTGCGTTCCTACTTGCGCAGATGTAGCTCGATTCGCGGCCTGACCTGGATTTCCGTCAGCTGGGTGGTGGGGCCTGCCTCTACCACGGTACGAATGGCACGAGCCACCTCAGCCGGGGCAATAACCTGGGAGGGATCATAATCCTGCAACCCCTTAAGCATAGGGGTATCGGTAGGCCCCGGAGCCACGGTGGATACGCGGATCCCCGGCTCAGAGATGCGCAGTCCATCGGCGAGTGCATACAACGCGTGCTTGGTCGCCGCGTAGATGACGTTATCGCCGTAGCTGTGGCGTCCAGCGCCAGAGTTAATAAAGACCACGGTGCCTTCCGCTTTGCGCAGCTGCGGCAGCAAGGCACGGGTCAGCTCAGCGGGAGCGTGCACGTTGAGGTCCATGTGCGCGCGCCAATTTTCCGGCGTGGCCTCCTCCACGGAGTACTTGGTAGCTCGCGCGGCAGCGTGGACGAGCACGTCCACGCGGTCTAGCTCCGGCAGCTTCATGCCTTCATCGAGGCCGGCGACGAGGTCGATGGCTACCGGCGTAATGGAGTCCGATTCGGGCAGATCCGCTGCGCTACGCCCCAGTGCATACACATGGTAATCACCGGCCAGGTCAGCGATGATTTCGCGGCCCATGCCGCCGGTAGCGCCGGTGACGACGGCGACTTTCTGCGGGGCTTCGCTCTCCGAGTGTGCTGATGCGGTGACGTTCTTAGTATCAGTCATGCCGCCCCATCTTAGGGATCCTTCGCCTTCAGCGCCGCTCCGAACCAGTCACCGGCGGTAGCCGATTAACGGAAGCGCTTAGGCACGTCCGGCTGGCCCAGGGTGAGCATCAAACGATTAGCCCAGTTGAAGAAGGAGGAAGCGTAGATGAGGTCCAGAATGGATTGATCATCGAATCCGGCCGCACGCAGGTCTGCGCATAGTGCCGCATCGAAGGCGAACGGGGATTCCGTCAGCGCCACGGCGGCACGACGGATAAGATCCCATTCCTTTGAGCCAAGGTCGGCGTCGATACCCTCGTCCAAGAGGCGGTCTACGATTTCACGGTCGCCGCCCTCCTGGACGCACCGCGCCTGGTGCACGGAGGCACAGTACTCGCAGCCGTTGTAGCGCGATGCCACAGTAGCGGCGAGCTCGCGGTCCGCACGGGAGAGGCCGCCTTCGGTGTTATAGAAAATGTCCAGGTCAGTCAGCGTGCGCGCCTTCAAGGCCGCAGGGTCGCGGGCGAGCAAGCGGAAGTACTCGGAATCGATGCGCTCAGGCTTGATGAGGGCATCGGTATGCACCGCGGTGAAATCCTCCTTCGCCAGCGCCTCTACCCAAGGCTTCCAGCCCAGGGAGTGGTTGACAAAGTGGTCCGGCAGCACAGTATTGGGCTGCAGCGTATTCGCAGTAACCTCCCAACCCGGATCGGCCACGCCGGCGGCGCGCTCGGCTGCGGGGTGGGATGCGGGCTCCTCGCCAGAAAGTACGCGCAGGCCGTGGACCACGCGCAGCTGGAAGGCCAAAAATGCCACCAGCTGGGACAGGCTGACGATATCCGTAGCGGACCATCCTGCGGCATCGAGGTGCCCGATGGCCTGCGGGGAGGCGTCTTTAGGGTGGAAAGCCAGAAGGTGCGCCCAATCAAAGGCCGCAGCTAGGCGTGTGCCCAGCGCGGCTTCCGCGGAGGTATCGCCGAAGATAAGGAAATCACCCTGGTGATACGGGCCGGTGGACACACCGCGCTGGCTCGCGGCGCGCACGGCGGCAACAAGATCCTCGTCGGCCTCATCGTCCAGCAGGTCGAAGTAGAAATCCGTCGCCTCGCTCGCCCGGTAGGTTGCAGCGGTAAAAGCCGCTACGGCATAGCGCTCCGTATAGGAGAACTCGCCTGGTTCTGCAGGCTCGAGCAAAGCGCTAAAGCTCAGTTGCGCATTGTCCTGTGCATCGTGGCGCGCACGGCGCAGCTGTTGCACCTCGGCGCTGGCGTGGGAGAGCTCATTAATAATGTCAGTCATATTTTCAGTCCAACCTTTCTGGGGCGCGGTTATAGCCCCAAGTTTAGGTCTCCGGCACGATAGCGGGAGCCAGGGATGGCGTCAATTAGTTGGCGCGTGTACTCGGTTTCCGGATGCGCAAAAACCTGCGCGGTAGGTCCGGATTCCACTTGCGTGCCGTGGGAGAGCACGGAAACGGTATCGGAAATTTGATTAACTACCGCCAGATCGTGGGAGATGAAGATATAGGTAAGTTCCAGCTCGCGCTGCAGCTCGTCGAGCAGGCGCAGGATCTGCGCCTGCACGGTGACGTCGAGCGCGGACACGGCCTCATCGAGCACCACAAGATCGGGCTCAATGATCATGGCGCGGGCGATGGCCACGCGCTGGCGCTGGCCACCGGAGAGCTCGCGGGGACGGCGGGAAGCCATAGAAGAATCCAAGGCCACCAAATCAAGAAATTCGCGTGCTTTGGCACGCGCATCCCGCTTGGAAGCGCCGGTGAAATTGCGCACCGGTTCGGCGATGGTATCGCCAATGCTCAAGCGCGGATCCAGCGAGCCAAAAGGATTTTGGTAGACCATCTGGATAGAACGGCGCAGCTCGCGACGGCGCTTGCCACGGGCGGTGCTGATATCCTCCCCTGCCAAGCGAATGCTTCCGGAGGTGGGCGTGCTCAACAAGGAAATGGCGCGGCCGGTGGTGGTCTTACCGGAGCCGGACTCGCCTACCAAGGCATGGGTAGTACCGCGGGCCACGGAAAAGTTGATGTCTTCTACCGCGGTGAAATCCCCGAAGCGTTGGCTCAGCCCTTCCACCTCGAGCAAGGTTTCGCGGTGCGCGGGCGCGGCGGCCCGCACAGGAGAGGCGGCTTGGGAGGAAGTGGGGGCGGTGAGCGAGGGGGCGTCGGCAAGCAGGCGCTTGGAGTAGGCGTGCTGGGGGTCGGTGAGGACGCGGGCAGCAACGCCCGACTCGCGGACGGTGCCCTTTTCCATCACCACGATGTTATTGGCACGGTCGCCTGCCACGGCCAGATCATGGGTAATGAAAAGGATGCCCATGGTGAGCTCTTCGCGCATCTCATCCAGGAGGTCCAGGATGATCTTCTGCACGGTGACATCGAGCGCGGAGGTAGGCTCATCGGCGATGATAAGCTCCGGCTCCAATGCCACGGCCGCGGCAATGAGCACGCGTTGCTTCATGCCGCCGGATAGCTCATGCGGGTACTGGTCATAGCGGCGCTGCGGATCATCAATGCCCACGCGCTCCAGAAGCTCCAGTGCACGCTTTTTCCGGGAGGCCTTATCGCCCTGCCCGTGGATGGCCATCCCCTCCTCCACCGAGGCACCGATGGTCTTGAGGGGGTTAAGCGAGTTATTGGGATCCTGCGGAATAAGTCCAATACGGCGACCGCGCAGCTCCCGCCACTGCTTTTGGGAATACTGGGTAACGTCGCGGCCGTCGAAAGTAATGGTGCCAGAAACGATCGACGCATTGTCTGGCAACAAACCAATGGCGGCCATGGCGGAGGTGGACTTGCCGGAACCGGACTCGCCAACGATGGCGGTCATCTCGCCAGGGTTTACCTCGAGCTCAATGCCGCTTACCGCTTCTACCTCACCGTGCGCGGTGCGGTAGGTAATGGATAGATCACTAATGCTAAGCAGGGACATTAGGCCGCCTTTCGCAGTGTCTGGCTGAGGTGGTTGGCCGCGAGGACCACGGCGACGATCACAATGCCCGGGGCGATGGTCAACCAGCCGGCCGTGGCGATGTAATCGCGCGATTCAGAGATGAGAAGACCCCATTCCGGAGTTGGGGGCGGTGCGCCATAGCCCAGGAAGCCTAGGGTGGCTAGCTGCAAAATGGCCAGGCCAAATTGCAGGGCTGCTACGGCGAAGACCGCGGTGAGTGAATTGGGAAGAATATGGCGCACGAGCACCTGGAAGGAAGAACCGCCGGAGCCATAGGCGGCCTCGACGAAATCGGAGCCGGCAACGCTAAGCACCTGGGAGCGTGCCAGGCGCGCAAAGGTGGCCACGGAGGTGATGCCTACAGCGATGGCGGCATTGAAGATGCCGTGACCCAGCACGATGATGACGGACAGGGAGAGCAAGAGTCCGGGGATGGACAGCAGCACGTCCACGATGCGCATGATGACGGCATCGACCCAGCCGCGGCGCACGCCGGCGATGACGCCCAAGATGGTGCCGACGATGAGGCCGAAAAGAACGGCCAGGAGCGCGCCGAGTAGGGATTGGCGCGCGCCGTAGACCACGCGGGTGTAGAGATCACGGCCGACGGCATCGGTGCCGAACCAGTGTTGGAAGCTGGGTTGCAGCAGCGCCGTGGTGTCCCCGCCCTGATTAGGGTCCTGGGAGGTAAATAATTGGGGGAACAGCGCGCAGAGCACCGCCAGCCCCAGCACAATCAGCGAGATGATGGTGCCCGGGGTGAGCTTCAGCTGTGTGGATTTAAGCTTCATGCTTGGACCTTCTTCTCGTTCGTTGCGGTGGTATCGGCGGTGGTGGCAGCGGTGGCGGAGCTAGATGCAGTCTCGTGCTCGCGCTCGCGCAGGCGCACGTCAAGCACTGGGTAGAGCAGGTCCACAATGAGATTGATAAGGACAAAGACCGCAGCGGCAAGCACCACAATGGCCAGCAGCACCGAGGTATCGCGGTTAGCCACCGCATCCACGGTCAGCGCGCCAATACCGTGGCGGGCGAAGACCGCTTCTGTCACCACGGAGCCGCCGACGAGCTCACCAAAGGTAAGGCCGGCCATGGTCAGCGCCGGCAGCAGCGCATTGCGCAGGACGTTGCGCCACAACAACCAGGCACCGCTAGCACCCTTGGCGCGCACCACCTGCACGAAGGACATATCCATGACCTCATCGATGGAGCGCAGCAGCACCTGCGCCAGCGGTGCGGCCACGAAGATGGCCAGGGTAATTACCGGCAGGATGAGGCTTTGAGCGTCGCTCGCGCCGATGACTGGTACCCAACCCAAGCCAAAGGAGAAAATCTGGATCAAGATGATGCCGATCCAGAAGGTGGGCAGGGAAACCATCACGGAGGGCAGGCTGCGGAAGAAACTGCGCAGCCAGGAAAATGGGCCAAAGGTGGAGACAATGGCCACGACGAAGGCCAGGACCACTCCTACAAGGAAGGCGAATACTGCCAGTGCCAGCGTGGAGGGAAGGGCATCTGCCAGCATCTCCGATACGGCGGTACCAGTGGCAACGGAAAAGCCGAAATCACCGGTGAGGAACCCGCCGAGCGCGCTGACGTAGCGGCTCAGGAGTGGCTCATCGGCGCCATAAACCTCGCGGATAGCGGCCAGCTGCTCGGCGTTGAGCCCCAAGTTGGGGTTGTCATAACGGGTCGCGACGGCGTCACCAGGCAGTGCCGCCAAAAGGATGAAAGAAAGGGTGAAGGTTGCCCAGATAACGAGCACGGCTTGGCCGATGCGCAGGGCAATAGTTTTCAGGCTCATGGTTTAGTCCTCCCCTTCCGCGGGGTTGATATCTACCGCATAAAACGACGGGCGGCCGATGGCCTCGGTACTAAAGCCCTCGATATAAGGCTGGAAACCATAGACCTGCGGCTCTTCAAACATGGGCAGGATATAGGCCTGTTCGGACAGGTAGTCCTGCATGCGGCCAGTCATGGCCAGGCGATCCTTTTCGCTGCTGAGGTTGAAGTAGTCCTCCACCAACTTCTGCAATTTCTCATCGCCAAAGCTATCGGTCTCCTCGTCATAGTTGAGGAAAGAATTGCGCCCGGTGCCATCCAGCCACGTGGCCAAGGTATCCACGTTGGCACGGCCAGTCATGGTGTGGCGTACCTGCACGGTGTCTTGGTCTTTCATGGCCTTCTGCTGCGCGGAGCGGTCACCTGGGTTGAGGTTGGCCTCGATGCCGACGTTTTTGAGCATCTCCTGCGCCTTGGTGAACATCTCTTTAGAGCGCGGCTGTGGGACGGCTTCATTGAAGGTCACGGACAGGCGCTTGCCGTCCTTTTCCCGAATACCGTCTTCTCCTGGGCGCCAACCGGCCTCATCGAGCAGGCGCTTGGATTCTTCCGGATCGAAGGCATAGTTCGCGGACTGATCCTTATAGCCAATAGCCGTCTTGGCCAGGATCGATGTGCCCTTAGGGTAGGAATCAGAAAAGAGGGTGTCCAGGATGTTATCGCGGTCGATGGCGTGGATGATGGCCTGACGTACGCGCTTATCTTCCAGGAGTGGATGGCGGAAGTGGAAGTGGAAGCTATTGTTCACGCCACGGGTGGGGGCGGCGAAAATCTGCAGGTTTTGATCCTTCAGGTGCTTCTCATCGGGGGCTTCGATCTGACGCGCGACATCGGACTGGCCGGCTACAAGCGAGCCCACGCGCACGGAGTCTTCGGCCGCGAGCACGATATTGATGCCCTCAATATCGGCCGGGCCCTGGTGGTCCTTGCGGGCCGGGGGCGCCCAGTCATAGTCCTCGCGCTTCTTAAGCACCAGCTTGGTGCCCAGCTCTTCTTCCTCAATGACGAAAGGACCAGAACCGGAAATCGCGGTCGCGTTGCCCGGCGCGAAGCCGGTGTCATCCAAATCCAAGGTGGCATTAGAAAGCAGGCCCTGGTTCATCACGGAGGTGGATTGCGGGAAGCCTGGGGAAGGCTCGCTGAAGTAGAACTTCACCGTGTAGTCGTCGATGACCTCGGACTTTTCATAATTGGGCAGCTGCTCCGATGGAGTGAGCATGCGGTCCTCGTCGCCCAAGGCATAAAGGTCATAGTTCTTCTTCACGTTCGCGGCATCTAAGCGCGAGCCATCAGAGTAGGTCACGCCCTTGCGAATCTTGAAGGTGAACTCAGTATTGTCCTTGTTTGCCTTGGGCATCTCCTCCGCAATCCACGGGTGCAGCTCGAGGGTATCCGGGTCCTGCCAGAGCAGGCGGTCCGTGATGTTATTGAGCACACCACCGTTGGGGTAATAGCCGCCGGAGGGCGGATAGAGGTTGTTGAACATATTGGGCTCGACATAGGTAACCATGCCATCTTCCGCGGCATGGGAAGTAGAGGCGCACGAGGTAAGCGAGAGAGCTAGCGCGCCACTGGCTAGGACCGCAGCCACGGGCCGCAGGAGCCGAGAAAGTTGCTTCATAAAAGCTCGAGTTCCTTTAAGTCTTAAGTAGTACTCGCCCATTAGACCACACTCATACCTAGAAATACAAGACTGGCCGGTCTACCGTATTACCTGCCAAAACGGCGACACAACAAGAATCCGGTAGACCACCTAGTCTATTTTATTCTTACTGCCAGGTCCGATGATCCTGAAAGGGCCTGAATGTGGCACGATAGGAGGTATGTCTACTCCAGCAATCGCGATCGTCGGCATGGGCCCTCGCGGCATTTCCATCTTGGAACGCCTCTCCGCCCGCATGGACGATTCCAGCGACCCCATTACCGTCCACCTCATCGATGACGCCCAACATGGCGCCGGCCGCATCTGGGAAACGGACCAAACCAAAACCCTGTGTATGAACACCCGCGCCGGCGCGGTCACCCTCTTTACCGAGCCCGGCTCCACCGTGGATGCCCCTGTGCTCGAGGGCCCCATTCAATACGAGTGGATTCAGCTGCTGCGCGGCGATGGCGAGAATATCTCCGCCGCCAAGCGCGAGCTTTTTGAGCAGCACCCACCGGCCGCACATATTGCCCAGGACTACCGCGAAGAGCTCGCGGCTACCCGCCCCGAGTCCAACCCTTCGCGCGCACTGTATGGCGAGTACCTGCGCTGGGTCTATGACGTGGTCATTGCTCGCCTGCCTAAGAGCATTTCCACCGTGAATCACTTCAGCCGGTTGGAGACCATCAAAGAGGACGGTCACCAAGACGTCCTCCACCTAGCCGATGGCTCCGAGGTGCGCGCCGATGCCACGGTACTGGCCTATGGCTGGATGACTCCGGAATACAACGAGCAAGAAAAGCAGTTGGCCGCTTCCAGTTTGAACTGGATCGCCCCTAATAACCCGGTAGAGCAGGACTACGCCGCTATCCCCGCCGGCGAGGACGTGCTGGTACGCGGTCTGGGCATGGGCTTTTATGACATTATGGCTCTGACCACCATCGAGCGCGGCGGCAAATTCGTGGAGGATCCTTCCGCGCGCTCCGGCCTGCGCTATGAGCCTTGCGGGCAGGAGCCTAACTTCATTATTTCCTCCGGCCGCGGCTACCCCTACCACCCCAAGTCCGAATACGGCGAGCTGCCGCCGACCATGCCGCGCCGCCGCCTGAAGAATGTCATTGCGGAGCTCAGTGGCACCCAGGACATCGACTTTGATGCCCAGGTTTGGCCCGCCATCGCGCGCGATAGCTACGAGGCCTATATCACCACCTTGGAGCGCGTGCGCCCGGATTCCCTCCTGCGCCCGCGCGCGGAAATCCTCGAGGTCATCGATGCCACCGCCCCCGATGAGCTGGGCGCGGCCATTGCGCCCATGGTCGCCGAGCCATGGGACATGAACGATCTCATGTACCAGATTGCCGGGTTTACCGGGGACATCGCTGAGCTCACCGAGCACATTGCCCAGTCCATGGAAGGCGATATTCGGGAGGCCGCCGCCGGCCACGACTCCCCTATCAAGGCCGCGCTGTGGTCGCTTTCGCAATCGCGCAAGCCGGCCTCCATCCTCGGTGCAGAGGGCCGCTACACCCGCGAGTCCCGCATCGGCCGCTACGGCCAGGTCATGTCCTTTGGCCAGATGATCGGCTCCGGCCCGCCGCTCTTCCGCGTGCGCCAATTGCTCGCGCTTGTCGACGCCGGCCTGGCCCACTTCTTAGGCGATCACCCCACCGTGTCCATAGAGGCCGATCACTTCACTTTGACCTCCGGCCCGCGCTCGGCTTCGGCGCCCACGCTTGTCGACGCCTTTATGCACCGCCCCGATATCCGCACCGCCGGCGATGCCATGACGCGCTGCTTGGTGGATTCCGCCCGCGTGCGCCCCTTCCCCGATCACGGCCAGCCCACTGGTTCGCCGGAAACGGATGGGGCCACCCGCCGCACCGTTCACCCGGACGGTGAGTTGGATGCGCGCCTGCACATCGTGGGCATCCCCACCTATTCCCAGTGGCCGGACACCACCATTTCCCCCATGCCGGGCACGGACCCGCTCATGCTGCAGGAAACCGACAAGGCCGCCGGTTCCCTCCTTGCCGTGGTGCGCTCCTAGGCACCGCACCTGCGCTATGGGCCCAGTGCCGCGGCCTATAGAGCGTCGAGGGCCTGCTCCAAGTCCGCGAGCAGGTCATCGATGTCTTCGATACCGATGGAGATGCGCACCAGATCCTCCGGCGGCACCAGCTCGGACCCTTCCGCGGATACGTGCGTCATATTCTTTGGGTGCTCGATGAGCGATTCCACCCCGCCCAGCGATTCTGCCAGGCAGATAAGCCGCGTATTGAGGCAGATCTGCTTGGCATGCTCCGCGCTGTGGAAGCGCACGGACATCATGCCGCCGAAGCCACGCATCTGTTGTGCCGCCAATTCATGCCCCGGGTGTTCCTTCAGCCCTGGGTAGAGCACCTGCTTGATCTCGGGTCGGCTCTGCAGAAATTCTGCTACCTTCTGCGCATTGGCGCAGTGGCGGTCCATGCGCACCGACAGCGTCTTGATGCCGCGGGCGGTTAAGTAGGCGTCGAAAGGCGAGCTCACCGCACCCACATTGCCCTGGAAGTAGAGCAGGCGCTCGTCCACGTGGGC
>OJKZ01000143.1_pt1 | contig 34255 bp, 36 predicted proteins | sample 1596791 | NCBI WGS metagenome assembly OJKZ01 (sample SAMEA3904677, study PRJEB24821) | metagenome | biome: Builtin; feature: hospital; material: surface | place: USA | collected 2013-06-04 | reverse complement strand
AAGACGACGCGACGCGTTACGCGGACCTGTTCAAAGTTTTAGCGGACCCCGGCCGGCTACAACTTCTCTCCAGAATCGCCGAAGAGGGCTGCGAACCGATGAGCGTGAACGAACTCACGCAACGCTCCGGGCTAAGCCAACCGACAGTTTCCCATCACCTCAAAATGCTTACCGAGGCCGGCCTTCTAGAAAAGAGCCGCCAGGGCAGGACGGTCATACACCGGCTGCGCCCGGAGCTATTCGCGGAACTTCGCGCCGTGCTGCAGATGGACTGAGACTAACGGCGCAGGGCTTCAATGTTTGTCATTCATTACCGAGGTCAAACGCGTCGACTCGTGAAAGGCTTCGTGGATCCATCCGGGTGGTGATGGCGATGCGGTTCCACGCGTTGATTGCGACAATCGCCATCAATACGTTTCGTGCTTCCTTTTGGCCGAGCTGCTCCTCGACGCGTTCCCAGAGTTCATCCGGAACGGAGCTCTCGCCGTTGATTCTCGTCACTGCATCGGTCAGTTCGAGAACGGCTCGTTCTTTTTCGGTGAACTGCTCGCGATTGTCGGTCCAGTTCTCCGCCTGCGAGACGCGCTCCTTGGACCAGCCATCTTTCCTTGCGTCCCGTCGGTGCATTGCCAGGCAGTAAACACATTGGTTCAACGCAGATGCACGAAGTTGGACGAGGTGTGACGCGTCCTTTTCAACCCGTGCGCGCACATAGGTTTCCAGGCCTAGCATCGGAGCGTAAGCAACCTTGGGGATCGGCTTGCGGGGTGTGTGCGACATGCCACGACGGTACACATCAACTCCCCTTACTGTTGCGACCGGTTATTTGGTAGCAGTGTCGTGACTATCCGGTAGCGCTTCAGTGAGTATCCGGTAGCGGCTCAAATTGCATTCGGTGATGGTTCCCGTATCCGCTTCATTCGGGTGCGGCTCGTTCCGGATGAAGTCCGCTTTTGAAATTGGAGCTATGCCGCGGAAGCCTCTACTGTCGGCGCGACTCTTCGGCACTAAATTGAACCCAGCCCGGTTGCAGTTCACCTCGCTTCAGGAGCGGCCCAAGCCCATCCTTGATGCACGACGCTTCGGGGGAGTTGGTACCGCGGTTCCGCGTAGTTGGTACCGCTGCTCCGCGTACTTGGCACTGCAGGGCGCTTTCATAGTTCATGCTTCAAGTACCGTGTTTCGGTGAAGCTGTGACAGCGCGACCTGTCATAAGAAGGAGACGCCTGGAGCCTGCTCGCGAACTGCACCGCTGTCTCGATTCCAGGCCGACAACAGTGGTCGTGGGACTTTCTGGGGAGCCCGGGCCCCGAGCGTTCTCAGCACCGAAGACTCGCTGGACCGTTGTGGGCAGTTGCGAATAACGCTGACGGAGAGCCGGCTGCAACATAGCGGACACCGAACCCGCATAGAAGTCTTCACCATGCGCAAGGACACCCCCAGTGTCCTGCTCGAACGAGTAATGCCTGCAGCCGGGGTCATACAGTCGGCCCGGCTCGGCTGTCCAGGTACCAACTACTCGGAACGCGGCAGTACCGAGCCCTCGGAGCGCCGGCATCAAACCCGCCCCTGTCAACGCGGCCATCCCTGGATCCTTGACAGACCCGCCGCCCGTGCCGAGCCTAGGCGAGCCTCCGCTACCGGATACTCACTCAGGCGCTACCAGATACTCACCACACCGCTACCATTTCAGTCTTCTAAACACCCCCCCTTACACCGCAGCAGAAACAGACCACCTACAGCTGTGAGAACCGCTCCAGGTCGTCGGGCGCACCGGCAAGCACGACCAGGTCGGAAGCGGTCAGTTCCATGCCTGGTGCGAATGGGTGCCACTGGCCTGAGCCGTTGCGCACTGACACCACTTGCACGCGGTGTTTGTCCCAGAGACGCGAGGCGTCGCAGGGGCCGTCGAGTAGCGGGCGTGGCGGGACCATCTTGATCACGCCGTAATTCTCGGCAAGTTCGGCGAAGTCCTGGAAGCGTCCGCCGAGCAGGTGGGCGACGCGGCGGCCGGTGTCGTGCTCTGGGCGGACGACGTGGGCGACGCCGAGGCGTTGCAGGATGCGGGCGTGGGATTCGGAGTCGGCTTTGGCCCAGATGTCAGGTACGCCGAGATCGACAAGGTTCGAGGCGGTGAGGATAGATGCCTCGAGCGCGGAGCCGATGCCGATGACGGCACGTTCCACTTCTTGGACACCGAGTTGGCGCAGGGCTTCGAGGTCGGTGGTGTCGGCCACGATGGCGTCGGTAAGCAATGGCGCATGATCGCGCACGAGTCGCTCATCAACGTCGATGCCGAGGACCTCTACGCCGTGGCGGGTCAGTTCGTGGGCAAGCGCGCCACCGAAGCGGCCGAGGCCGATGACCACAACCGGTGGGATGTCGATGCGTTGTTTGCTCCGCAACAGGGAGCCGGGGAAGCTAGCCAATGAAAGGCCTTTCTACTGGGTAGTCGTACCTGCGCACGACGTTACGGGCGGCAAGCGCCGCCACGAGAGTGAACGGGCCAATGCGCCCGAGGTACATCAAAAGACACAGCACGAGTTGGGAGGGCACGCTTAGCGACGAGGTAATGCCCGTGGATAGGCCTGTCGTGGCAAAGGCTGACATGACCTCGAAGCTGATTTGGTCCGCGGTGAACTGGGGGTCGAACACCCGGAGCGCGGCCACGCCGAGGGTGACCGCAGTAACGCCTGCGGCGGCGACCGTCATGGCCTGGCGGACCACCGACTTTGGGACGGTGCGTTTGCCCACGGTGGTCTGGTCACGCCCGCCAAACTCAGCTGCCATGGCGGCAATCAGCACGATCGCGGTGGTGATCTTGATGCCACCCGCGGTACCTGCGGAGCCGCCGCCGATAAACATGTAGATGTCGGTGACCATGAGCGTGATCGGGTGGGCGTCGGCGTAGTCGATGGAATTGAACCCGGCGGTACGCGGGGTGACGCCGCTGAAGAACGCGTTGAGGAGCTTCGTGCCCGTGGACATGTCTGCAAGGAATCCTCGCCACTCCAGCACGGCGATGAGCGCCATGGCGGAGAGCACCAGAAACGTTGTGCCAGCAAGGGTAATGCGGGTGGTTACTGAAAGTCTCCGGGCGCTGACTGGTGTGCCGCGCAGCAGGCCGCGGAAGCGCTCCCGGCTGCGGCCAACCAACTCGGAAAGCACCGGGTAGCCGAGCCCGCCGATCATCAGCGCGCCTGCCAGCGGCAGGAGGATCCAGCCGTCCGAGTTGTACGAGATCAGGCTGTCCGAGCGCAGCCCAAACCCGGCGTTGTTAAACGCGGAAATTGCGTGGAAGATCCCCTCGCCCGCCGCGCTGAGGACCGGCATGTCGTATTCGACCATGAAGCGGAAGAACAGGATCACTGCAACAAACAGTTCGAAGGCGAAGGTGAGCAATAGCGTAGCGACGAGCGTGGCACGCACCCCGCCTTCCAAAATCGGACGCCCTTCAGCAGCCGTAGAGTAGCGCGACCGCAACTTCACTCGGCCAGTCAGCAGCATGCCGGTCAGCGAGGCAATACTCATGATGCCCAGGCCGCCGACCTGGATCAGCGTGATAACGATGACGCGGCCCGCGATACTCCAGTGGCTGCCGGTATCCACCGTGACCAGGCCCGTCAGCGATGTGGCGGACGTGGCGGTAAACAAGGCATCCATGAACGGCGTTGCTGTGCCGTCGGCTGAGGCGAACGGCATGCACAACAACGCAGTGCCGAACGCGATCAGTACGAGAAAACCCAGCGCAGTCAGCTGCGCCGGACGGAACCACCGTGGGGTGGATGGTGTGCTCACGCGTAAAAGCGTAGTCCTCCACCGCCGTGTACACCCACTACACAGCAGCGAGGAGCAGGTTCACGTCCTTCTCGGTGTAGGTTGCGGCGATTTGGGTGTCGTTGCCGCCGGCGAGGTTGTCGCGGGACAGGCGCACGCGTTGGGAGCCGGGCACGAGCGGGAACGAGGCGGGGCGGTCCGCCACCTGGCGGACGGGGAATCCGGCGCGAAGCGCACAGTGGTTGAGCCAGACGTCGTCGGCGCGCGGGGAGACGTCGAGAAACGCTGTGCCGCGGGAGGCGACGAACTCCACCATGTTCGGTGGGTACAGCACGCCGTCCACGCCGGTGGCGAAGTTCAGGTGAGATGGCTCGGTGGTGCGGACGGGGCGCCACTTTTTGTAGGGGGCGATGGTGTCGCAATCAAGCGTGATGCGGTGGGCGCGAAACGCGGTGACGTTCGACGGGTCGGCTGCGTTGGTGAGGGTGGTGGCGAAGTTTCGGGGGTAGAGGACGTCGTCGTCAACCGTGATCACGCTGTGGCCGGGCAGTTCCTGGAAGGTGCCGAAGTACTTCGTGTGGGGGCCGAGGCCGCCGGGGGACTTATGGACGTGCAGGCCGCGGTCCACGAGCCCGCGCAAGGTGGCGGGCCACGGTGCATGAAAGTCCGCCGGGTCGAGCCACAAATGCACCGGCAGGCGTGTCGTGCCCACGAGCAGCGAGGCGATCGCAGACGCTGCCGACTTCACCCTCGATCCGTGTGTGGTCAGGGAAATGACGGTATCCCCGCTGGTAGGGAAGGCAATATCGGCGTGTTGCGCGGCGTGATTCAGGATTGGCAGCCGCACAAACGCGCTCGTCGCCACGAGCCCTTGGCGCACGGCATAGTCAATCCACATGGCGAACTACCCTAGCCCACCGCAGCGCAAGGGTGCATGATGGAGTGCATGACTGATTCCGCCACATTGCATCACTGGTGGGAGGCCGCACGCCCCCACACCTGGCCGAACGCCTTCGCCCCCGTCATCGCCGGCACCGGCGCCGCCGCCCTCTACGGGCTCGCGGACCTGGAGTACGCAATCTTGGCGTTCATCGTGGCGTGGGCGCTGATCATCGGCGTGAACTTTGCCAACGACTACTCCGACGGCATCCGCGGCACGGACGAGGACCGCACCGGCCCGACCCGCCTGACCGCGGCCGGGCTTGCGGAGCCGGAGCATGTGAAGCTCGCCGCGTTTGCGTCGTTCGCGGTGGCTGCCGTGTTTGGCATCATCCTCTCCATCGCCTCGGGCGCGTGGTGGCTCATCCTGGTTGGCGCGCTGTGCATCGCCGCGGCCTGGTTCTACACCGGCGGCAAAAGCCCGTACGGATACTCCGGATTCGGTGAAGTGTCCGTGTTTATCTTCTTCGGACTGGTCGCCGTGATTGGTACGGCGTTTACGCAGACCGGGTTCGTGTCATGGGAGGCCCTCCTGTGCGCCGTCGCGGTGGGTGCGATCTCCGCGTCGGTGAACCTGGCCAACAACATCCGCGACATCCCCACCGATGCTGAGGCCGGGAAGCGCACGCTTGCAGTGCGGCTTGGCGACGACAACTCGCGCCGCCTCTTCACCTTCCTGACCCTGGTCCCGTTCGTGATGTCGATCGTGCTGGCCATCTCTGCAAAGCCTGCGCTTGCGGCGTTTATTGCCCTGCCATTTGCGGTAGCGGCAATTATGAAGGTGCGCAGCGGCGCTGAAGGCAAGGACCTCATCCCGGTGCTGGGCATGAACGGCAAGGCGATGCTGATCTGGTCGGTGGTGACAGCCCTGGCCATGGCGTCGGTGGGCTCAGCGATTTTCGGCGGCGCGGGCGAGCCCGTGCCGTACACCTCCGACATGCCGAACGAGAGCGATTTCGGGTGGAGTGAGTACGTCCCGAAGGAGACGTTCTAAGGTAACGGCATGCTTGACGTCCTTACCGGTTTTGCCATCATCTTCACTGTCATCGCAGCGGGGTGGTGGCTTGCTCACAAAGGCGTCATTGGACCGGGCGAGCAACGTCTACAGCTCAACCGCATCGCGTTCTACGTGGCCACCCCGGCGCTGATCTTCTCCTCAGTGGCGGTCTCGGACACGGACGCGTTTTTCTCCCCGGTCATTTTGGTCATCGCGATTGCCACGGTGGCCACGATGATCATCTACTGGATCATCAGCGCCGTGTGGTTCAAGCAGGACACGGCGGAGACGATGGCGGGTGCGGCGTCGTCGAGTTACTACAACTCGGTCAACATCGGCCTGCCCATTGCCACGTATGTGCTGGGCGATCCGACGTACGTCATCCCGGCGCTGGTGCTGCAGATGGCGGTGCTCTCCCCCATCGTTATCGCAGGTCTGGACCGCGGCGCGTCGGGCGTGCTCAAGTCGGTCCTTGCTGGTCTGACCGCCCCGGTTGTTGTTGCGGCTTTCGCCGGTTTTGCCGTGTCCGCGTCCTCGTGGACCGTGCCCGAACCAGTGCTGACCCCCTTGGAAATCCTCGGCGGCGCCTCCATCCCGCTGATCCTCATGAGTTTCGGCGCGTCGCTCACGGGCGAGAAGGTCCTCCAGAGCCACCGCTTACCGACGATCACCGCTACCGCCCTCAAACTCATCGGCATGCCGGCGGTGGCGTGGGTCGTCGCTACGCAAATGGGCTTGACCGGCAGCGACATGTACGCCGCCCTGATCCTGTGTGCGCTGCCGACCGCCCAGAACGTGTACAACTACGCGGCCACGTACCGCTCCGGCGAAGTAATTTGCCGCGACACCGTCTTCCTCACCACATTCCTGGCACTACCTGCAATGTTGATCATCGCCGGAGTGTTCTGAGCCGGCCCGCGGCGCTGCCTGTGACGCTGCCCATGACCTTGACAAATAGGGTGCTTTGGATCACACTCTTGTAATGCTCAAGGCACGGAAAACACTCGTTGCCGCAGCGCTGATGGCTGCGACGATGCTCGCCGGGTGCTCGTCGACAGGCGGCGCCCCGCGAGCAGAAAACACCGAAGGCACCGCCGGTGGCGTAGACACCCCGCGCTACGTCGTCGCCATGGTCACCCACGGCGCACCGGGCGACACCTACTGGGACCTCGTACGCAAGGGCGCCGAGGACGCAGCCAAGAAAGACAACATCGAACTGCGCTACTCCTCCGACCCACAAGCCCCCAACCAGGCGAACCTAGTGCGCTCTGCCGTGGACGCCGGCGTGGACGGCATCGCCGTGACCATGCCGAACGCCGAGGCCATCGGCCCAGCAGCCCGCAACGCAGTCGACCACGGCATCCCCGTCGTCGGCCTCAACGCCGGCATGAACAAGTACCAGGACTACGGGATGACCGGCTTCTTCGGCCAAGACGAAACCGTGGCGGGCAACGCCGCCGGCGAGCGCCTCAAGGAAGAAGGCAAGAAGAAGGTCCTGTGCATCATCCATGAGCAGGGCAACTCCTCGCAGGAAGCGCGTTGCGACGGCGTCCGCAACGGCCTCGGCGGCGACGTCGAACTGCTCTACGTCAACGGCCAGGACCTCACCTCCGTGCAGTCCACGATCACCTCGAAGCTGTCGCAGGACAAGAGCTTCGACACCGTGTTTGCCCTCCAAGCGCCGGTGGCCATGCGCGCCACCGAATCCGTGAAACAGTCCGGCTCCGAGGCGCAGGTTGCCACCTTTGACACCAACGCCGAGCTTGTCGACGCCATCGCCGACGGCCGCGTCGCCTTCGCCGTCGACCAGCAGCCGTACCTGCAGGGTTACCTTGCCGTGGATTCACTGTGGGTCGCGAAACGCAACGGCGGCACCCTCGGTGGAGGTCGTCCGGTGTACACCGGGCCGTCGTTCGTCGATAAGTCGAACGTGGACAAGGTCGCTGAGGCCGCAAAGGCAGGTATGCGATGAGCACTGCCGTCACAGCCGACGAGTCGCGCGAGGAATCGACCTCCGGCGACGACCGACTACGCACCCACACCGGACTAGCCAAACTAATCCGGCGCCCCGAGTTCGCGTCCCTGCTCGGCTTCATCGCCATCTTCGCGTTCTTCCTGTCAGTCGCGCCCGCATTCCGTTCCTTCGAAGCGTTTGCGACCACGTTGTACGCGTCGTCGACACTGGGCATCGTGGCACTCGCCGTCGGACTGCTCATGATCGGCGGGGAATTCGACCTGTCCTCAGGCGTCGCCGTGACCACGGCCGCGCTCGCCGCGACGATGCTGAACTACAACCTGCACCTCAACTCGTGGGTCGGCGCCTTCATGGCTTTGGGCATCTCCCTGGCCATCGGCGCGCTCAACGGCTACCTGGTCACCCGCACCGGCATTGAGAGTTTCCTGATCACCCTGGCGGCCTTCCTCATGCTGCAGGGCCTCAACCTCGCGTTGACCAAGTTCATCACCGGCCAGGTGGCCACACCGACCATCGCCGACATGGAGGGCTTCCCGTCCGCCCGCAAGGTCTTCGCCGGCACCTTCAACATCGGCGATGTCACCCTCAACGTGACCGTCCTGTGGTGGATCCTGTTCGTCGCCATCGCATCGTTCGTGCTATTTCGCACCAAGTTCGGCAACTGGATCACCGCAGTCGGCGGCGACCAGGACGCAGCCCGCGCCGTCGGTGTGCCCGTGCGCCGCGTGAAGATCCTGCTGTTCATGGGCGTCGGCTTCGCCGCCTGGTTCGTCGGCATGCACACTCTGTTCGCCTTCGACTCCATCCAGGCCGGCCAAGGCGTGGGCAACGAATTCCTTTACATCATCGCCGCCGTCATTGGTGGCTGCGCCATGACCGGCGGCCGCGGCACCGCAGTGGGCACCGCCATCGGCGCGCTGATCTTCGGCCTGACCAACCAGGGCATCGTCTACGCCGGCTGGAACCCCGACTGGTTCAAGTTCTTCCTCGGCGCAACGCTGCTCTTCGCCGTGTTCACCAACACGTCCTTCGCCAAATACACCAAGGGGCGCTAAGTGGCTGTCATCGAACTGAAAAACATCACCAAGTCCTACGGCAGCTTCGACGCCCTGCGCGGCGTGAACCTGACCGTCCGCGAAGGCGAAGTCACCTGTGTCCTCGGCGACAACGGCGCAGGCAAGTCCACGCTGATCAAGATCCTCGCCGGGCTCCATCAGCCCACATCGGGCGAATTGCTTATCGACGACACCCCCACCACCTTCACCTCCCCCCGCGACTCCATCGACACCGGCATCGCTACCGTGCACCAAACGCTCGCGATCGTCGACGAGTTAAGCGTGTGGCGCAACTTCTTCCTCGGCCAGGAACTCACCGGCCGCTTCGGTGCACTCCGCGACACCGAAATGAAACAGATCTGCGCCGAACAACTCCGCGAAATGGGCATCGACATCCCCGACGTCGACGTCGACGCCGGCAACCTCTCCGGCGGCCAACGCCAGGTCGTCGCCATCGCACGTGCCGTCTACTTCGGCGCCCGCGTGCTTATTCTCGACGAGCCCACCGCCGCCCTCGGCGTCAAACAATCCGGCGTGGTCCTACGCTTCGTGGCAGCCGCCCGCGACCGCGGCATCGCCGTCGTCTTGGTCACCCACAACCCCCACCACGCCTACCTGGTCGGCGACCACTTCACCATCCTGAAACTCGGCCGCCAGGAACTCGATGAACCCCGAGAGAACGTCACGCTCGACGAGCTCACCCACCAAATGGCCGGCGGCGGCGAACTCGAGGCGCTCAGCCACGAACTCGGCCGCTAGCGCCGGTTATCGGCCCCCTGGCTACTCGCGCCGGCGCCCTGGCTGCTCGCGCCGACTGTCCGCGCTGCGCTGCCGGCGCCTCTAGCGGTCCGCGAGCTCGCTCTGGATCCACTCCTTGCGAGCATCGCGCTGGCGCTTCAGCTCCGCCACCGCCGCGTTCGCCTCCAACCGCTGGCGCTTAAACACCAGCATGGACAGCGGGAACGCCACGATAAGGGCAAGGAGGGCGGACATGATGACGGGCACGGGGGCGTCGATAAGCACTGCAAAGAGCTGAATCACAACTGTCAGCGCAATGAACAACACCAACCGCAACACGCCATACACCGCGACCGCCCTATTCGCGCGCGACTTAGCCTGCGGATCTACCTGCGGAGAAGTTTCCTCATTCACATGGCTAACCCTAACCGGCGGGCAAGTATGTTTAAAACCATGGGAAGATTGCTACTCCTTGCACTGATCATCCTGGCCGTCATCCTCATGTGGAAAGCGTTCGGCCCCGGCTCCGCGCAGCGCTACGGCAGCCAGCGCGGCCTCCAGGAACCCCAAAAGCCGGTCATTAAAGGTCCTGACGATGACGAAGAGTTCCTCTGGAACATCGAGAAGAACCGGTTCAAGGAGCGCCGCGCCCGCGAAGAAGCCGAACGCAAGCGCCGCGAGGATGAAGAACGCCGCCGGCGCCGCGGTGAACTGGACTAGGGGCGGGTTTGCAAATAGTTCCCCGCCCGGGAACTTTCTTGGGTTTGGGAGGAGAAATATTTCACTTCCCCCAGGTCGGTTTTTGAGATCGCGCAAATAGTTCCCGGGTTCCGGCGCGGGCGTGGAACTATTTGTCCCTCCCTGACAGATTTTGCGAAATCTGTCAGGTCCGATTTCTGACCAGGCGCAATGCGGTGCGCTGACAGATTCCGGCAGAAAGTGTCAGTCCGACTCCGCCAGGACAACCTTCAGGCCCAGGGTGTGGGCCACCGAGATGACCTTCTCCCACCGAACGCCGGCGCCGCCGTGCTCGATGGTGTGCAGGGTGGAGCGGGACACGCCGGCGGCGTCGGCGACGTCCTGCTGCAAACGCCCCGAAGCGCGGCGCCTGGAGGCAATCTGCTCGCCGAGGGCGATGAGCACCGGATCGTCGCTGGCGGGTTTACCCTGCTTGTTGCGGGGTTTGGTCATCGGTTGGCCTCTTGTTCCAGAACGGCGGGGAGTTTCTCAGACCAGGCCAGGGAGTCGCGCACCCCGTCGGCGATGGAGCGTTCGGGGGTCCAGCCCAACACGTCGTGGGCTTTGTCGGTGCGGGTGGCGCAGCCGACTACGTCGCCGGGGCGGGCCGGGCCGGTGGCCACGGACAGTGGGGTGCCGGTGGCCTCACCGAAGGCCTCGGCGAGTTCGAAGACGGTGGTGCCCTGGCCGGTGCCGAGGTTGATGACGTCGTAGCCGTTGGAGATGTCGTCGAAACGCTGCAGGCAGGCGACGTGGGCGCGGGCGAGGTCCCAAACGTGGATGTAGTCGCGCAGGCCGGAGCCGTCGCGGGTCGGCCAATCAACGCCGGTGACGGTGAAGGTCTCGCCGGCGCGGTAGGCGGAGATCATCTTGCCCAACGCATGGGACGGGACCGGGTTCTGCAGGCCTGTGCGCAGGGCCGGGTCGGCGCCGATGGGGTTGAAGTAGCGCAGGGCGATGGCGTTGAGGTGGCCGGTGGCGGTGTCGTCGCGAAGCACTCGCTCCAACAACCACTTCGACGCGGAGTAGGGGCTTTGCGGGTCTACAGGGCTGGTTTCGTCGACCATGTAGTCGGGGCCCGGCTCGTACATGGACGCGGTGGACGACAGGATGAAGCGGCGCACGCCGAAGCGCTCCATGATGGACAGCAGCGTGATGGCTTTGGCCACGTTGTTGTCGTAGTACAACAGGGGGCGCTCGACGGACTCGGGGACGACGATCTTGGCGGCGCAGTGGATCACCGCGAAGATATCGGGATGGTCCGTGAACACGCGCTCCAGCAAGACAACATCAGCGACGTCGCCCTCGTAGCAGTCGAAGCGCTCGCCGAAGGTGCGCAGGCCGGTGGAGAAATCGTCCAGAATTACCGGCGTGATGCCGGCATCATCGCAGCAGGACGCAATTGTGGACCCGATGTAACCGGCACCGCCGGTGATCAGCACCTTCACTAGTTCAGCCCTGCGTAGGAGTGCAGACCCGCGATCACGGTGTTGACGTATGTCATGTTGAAGATTGTCATCGCCATGGCGAACACATTAATCCACGCCGCTGCGGTGGACTTCCAGCCGGCGGTAGCGCGGGCGTGGAGGTAGGCGGCATAGAGGATCCAGGTGATCATGGAGACGGTTTCCTTCGCGTCCCAACCCCAGAAGCGACCCCAGGCTACCTCGGCCCAGATGGCGCCGAAGACGATGCCGATGCCGAAAAGCGGCAGGGTGACCACGGCGGTCTTGTAGGCCATTTGGTCGAGCGTCTTCGCGGACGGCAGCGGGCGTGCAATAGCGCCGAAGAAGCCGTGCTCTTCGCCGCGGGGCTGCCACATGCGCAGCAGGTACAGCAGGGCGAACGCGCCGGAGACCAGGCCGATGGATGCGCCGATCGCCGCGGAGGACACGTGGACCGGCAGCCAGTAGGACTGCAGCGCCGGCACCACCGGGGCGGCCTGCATGTGGAACACCGTGGAGTTGAGGAACATCGCGATGACCATTGGGAACAGCAGCCACGGCCAGATGGTGTGCCAGCCTTTACGCTGAATCACCACGGCGGCGACCACCATGATCACAGCGGTCATGAACAGGATGTATTCGTACAGGTTGCCCAGCGGGAAGCGTTTCGCGCCGAGGCCACGAGTGACAAATGCCACCACGTGCAGCGCCACGCCCACCCAGACCAGCGCCTGGGTCATGCCGGCCCATTTGCGGGCGCTGGCCACCTTGGCGGTGTATTCCGAGTCGTCGAGCGCCGATTGCGTATCGACGACATCCGGCCCGCCAGCTCCCACCAACACCTTCTTCTCTGCCTTTTCGGCCTTCTCCGCCAGGGCTTCGCGGCGGACGTCGATGACTGCCGTGACGCGTCCGTAGTAGATGAAGGACATGATCAGCGCCACGATGTAGATGATGAAAGCGGTGCGGAATGTCAGGTCGGACAGCTCCGCCATGGTGGTGTTGACAAGCATAGGTCTTAACCTACTCCACCGGGCACCTATTTTCCAAGGTCATAGGGGTCAAATTCTTCCTCGTCTTCGCGACGTTCGAGGTGTGAATCGTCGCTAAGAAGCTCTGCTGCGAGCTCGTCGAACTCGCGTCCCCACCCCGCGCGGTCCGTGCGGGCGAGGCCGGCGATCTCCACGACGGTGTGGCCCGGCGTGTCGGACGGGTGCAGGCGGACCCAGATGCGGCGGCGTTTAATCGCCAGCGAGCCGGCGAGTGCGAGCAGCATGACGGTGGAGGCGATCAGCGCCCAGATCTGGGTGGTGTCGCGCGAGATTTGGTAGTTGGCGTATTCGGCGGCGCCGTCGAAACGCACCTTCACCTCGCCGCCGTCGGTGTCCACGGTGGCTTCGGAGCCCGGGGTCAGCTGGACGCGGGTGACTTTCTGCAGCAGGCCTTCGGCGACGAGCGCCTGGTCGAGCGTGAAGATGTTCTGCGGGCGGCCGGTATCCAGGCCGGCGTCACCGACGTAGACGTCGACGGAAATCGCCGGGTCATCCATCGTGGGGAAGGCGGACTGCAACTGGTCGCCGTTCGGGCCGGTCCAGTTGGCGGTGGGCGCGAAGTTGCCCTCGATGGCGATCTGGTTCTTGCGGCGCTCCCCCAAATCCGGGTACATGCCGGCCGGTGGATCGAAACGCATCACGCCAGACGACAGGAACGTGGTCACGTCCGTGGGGCGGAACTGCACCATCTGGGTACGGGTCTCCCCGTTCGGCCAGGTGATGGTGATCTGCGGGGCGAAGCCGTGGCCTTGCAGGTAGATGCGGTCGCCGTTGATGCGCAGCGGGCCGTTGACGGTCAGAGTGGCGCGATCCCATTCGTCCTGCGGCGCGTTGAGGTCGTCGGTGTAGGTCACGTCCGAGGAGAACTCGTTGGCTTGGCCGTTGTTGAGGTATTTCGCCTTGAAGTCTTGTGATTCGAAGCAGAAGGGGGTCAGGCCGGTGCCGTCGAAAAATGGCCCGGCGCGGAACACGTCGAAGTTGGCGGGCGAGGTGTTGCAGAACACGCGGGGCTGTTCGACGGGGATGGCGTTTTCGTGCTCGGAATTGGTGATCACGATGGCCTGGCCCTCGTAAAACACCATGCGGCCTGCGGCGAAGGCGACGATCATGCCGACGATGCCGATGTGGAAGATCAGGTTCATCAACTCACGCGTGTAGCCGCGTTCCGCCGAGATGGAGAACACGCCCGCGCGGTCTTCGTCGGGTTGGTATTCGGCGACGTGCCAGCGCTTGAGCTTGTCGCGCACTTGCTTTGCGACGACCCCCTCGTCCCCCTCAACCACACCCTCCGTATGCATTGGCATGCGGGAGAGGTAGCGCGGGGCGCGGGTCGGCTTGGCGTTGTAGGCCCGCCAGTGGTCCATGGAGCGCGGGATGATGCAGCCGATCAGGGAGATGACCAGCAACAGCACGATGGAAACAAACCAGGTGGAGTTGAAGACGTCGAAGAGCTGCAGGCGGTCGTAGATGGGCCCCATGGTGGGGTTGGCGCGCAGGTAGTCGTCGACAAGCGTTGCGCTGACTTGGCGCTGCGGCAGCAGAGCACCCGGCACGGACGCGAGCGCGAGGATGAACAGCAGCATGAGTGCGGTGCGCATGCTGGTGAGCCAGTGCCACGCCTTGCGCAGCCAGGTTTGTGCCGTCTTCATTTAGATGATCGTCCTTCCGAAACCGTCGACGAGTTGGCGCGACCAGCCGATGAACGCGTCCCATGCGCCGGTGAGCAGCATAAGCCCGACGAGGATCATGGCGATGCCGCCTGCGATCTGGATGGCGCGCGAATGCTTGCTTAGAAAGTCGATGGAGCGCACAGCTTTCGACGACCCCAACGCCACCAGCAGAAATGGCAGGCCTAGGCCGATGCAATACGCGACGACAAGCAGCACGCCGCGGGCTGCGGTAAGCCCCTGGGTGCCAACCGACACCGAGATGATCGACGCCAACGTCGGCCCCAAACACGGCGTCCACCCCAGCGCGAACACACCGCCGAGCAGCGGCGCGCCAAGGATCGTGGTCCACTTTTTGGGCTGCATGCGGGTGTCGTTTTGCAGCGCCGGCACCGCACCCATGAACACCAGGCCCATGAGGATGGTGACCACCCCGCCGATGCGGGTGAGCGTCTGGGCGTTGAGCGCGATCGCGCGGGCCGCGCCGAACACCGTGACCGTGGCCAGCAGGAACACAACCGTGAACCCGGCGACGAACAACGTAGCCGCACCGGCGACCGCCCAGTGTTTGCGGGCCACGCGCGGGCCTTTGTCGTCCATGGTCATCTCGCCGCCGACCACGCCGGTCAGATACGAGATGTAGCCCGGCACCAGCGGGATCACGCACGGGGATGCGAACGACACCAACCCGGCCAGCGCGGCGGCAAGCAGGCCGAACAGCAGCGGGCCGTCGGTGACGATGTCGGCAAGGCCCACCTAGGCCTCCTCAGCCAAACGGTCAACAACCTCGATGATGTCATCCGCAGTCACCCCGCGTAGGAACACCGCGGCCGGACGGTGTTGCTTGTCCAGCACGATCGTGGTCGGGATCACCGAGGACGGCACGCCACCGAGCGAGGCGGCGGTCTTAAACGGCGGGTCGTAGATGGACGGGTAGGTCACGCCGTTGTCTTTGACGAAGTCCCGGGCAATCTCCGCATTGGAGTCGCGCACGTTGATGCCCAGCACGGTGCCCTGCCCGTTGGCCTGCAGGTGCTGCTGGATCTCCTCGAGGTCGTCCACCTCCGCGCGGCACGGCGCGCACCACTGGCCCCAGGCGTTGAGCACCACGATCTGGTTCTCAAAATCCGACAGTGCGATCGTCTGGTCTGGCTCCATGAGGGACTCGCCCTCAAAACCGGCAAGGGGCTTGCGCTCTGCCTCGTCGTAGGTGATCTCCGTCTGGCCACCTGGGGAGTGGAACGAGAAGGTTCCGCCCTGGTCCGCCGACGAGCTCGAGCAGGCCGAAAGCGCCAGCGCCGCCGCGCAGCACGCAGTGGCGATAAGCTTCCGCTTCTTCGTCATGGTGTCTACCTAGATCTCCTGGGCTGGGGTGTTGTAGGCCCAGTCAACAACACGGCCGCCTTCAAACACAAGTGACGTCACGCTGGCCAGGTCGCACTGGCGGCTCATGTGCGCGAGCGGCTTGCCCTGCACCTGGCGCTGCACCATGACAATTGGCAGCTGGTGGCTGACCATGACGGCCTCGTGGCCGTCGGCGATGTCACGGGCGTCGAGCACGGCGTCCCACATGCGCTCCAAGATGGCGTCGTAGGACTCGCCCCAGCTCGGCTTGAACGGGTTGGTCATGTGGCGCCAGCGGATCGGGTTAGCCAGCTGCGTGCGCCAGCCCTTGGTGCGCAGGCCCTCGAAGGTGTTGCCTGCCTCGAGGATGTCCTCGCGAGTCTGGATCTCGCAGCCGGTCACCTCCGCGATCGGTTGCGCCGTTTCTTGCGCGCGCTCGAGCGGGCTCGCCGCCAGGTACGTCACGTCGCGACCCTCGAAGAACTTCGAGGTGACCAGCGCCATGGACTTGCCTCGCGACGACAAGTGGTAGCCCGGCATCCGCCCGTAGAGGATCTTCTTCGGGTTGTAGACCTCCCCGTGGCGTACCAGGTGCACAATCGTCCGGGACTGCCCGCCCGGGTTCAACGCGTCGCTCACTCCGGCGCCACCGCCTGGGCGGCTGCCTTCGCCGCGGCACCGAGGGCGTCCTCGATGCGGCCGAAGTCCTCGTCGGTCAGCGCGGTGGAGACGAACCAGGTCTCGAACGCGCTCGGCGGGGCGTACACGCCTGCGTCCAGCAGGGCGTGGAAGAACGGTGCGTAACGGAACGTGTCCGCTGCCTGCATGTCGGCGAAGTTGTGGCCCTCGCCCTCAGCGAAACGCACGGACAGCATGGTCGCGGCGCGCTGGATGTGGTGGGCGACGCCTTCGCGGGTCAGCGCGTCGCTAAGAAGCTGCGCAAGCGTATCGGCGTTGCGGTTCAGCGTCGGGTAGATGTCCTCGTTGGCCAGACGCAGCGATGCCAGGCCGGACGCCATGGCAACCGGGTTACCGGACAGGGTGCCTGCCTGGTAGACGGGGCCGTTCGGCGCGAGCTTCTCCATGATGTCGCGGCGGCCACCGAACGCGGCTGCCGGCAGGCCGCCGGAGATGACCTTGCCAAAGGTGGTCAGGTCGCCCGCGACGTTGTCCACGCCGTACCAACCGGAGTAGGAGGTGCGGAAGCCGGTCATCACTTCGTCGAGAATCAACAGCGCACCGTTGAGGTGTGCGACCTCCTTGAGCTTCGCGTTGAAGTCGTTCTGCGGCGCGACGGTGCCCATGTTGCCCGCGGCGGCCTCGGTGATGATCGCCGCGATCTGACCCTCGTTCTCACGGAAGGCGCGCTCGACGGCCTCGATGTCGTTGTACGGCACGACGATGGTGTCCGCCGCCTGCGCACCGGTTACACCCGGCGAATCCGGCAGGGAGAACGTTGCAATGCCAGAGCCCGCCGACGCCAACAGCGCGTCGACGTGACCGTGGTAGCAGCCCTCAAACTTCAGAATCTTCGGACGGCCGGTGAAGCCGCGGGCGAGGCGCACAGCAGACATGGTGGCCTCGGTGCCGGAGTTGACCATGCGCACCTCGTCCACGGACGTGCGGGAGACGATGTGCTCGGCGATCTCGATCTCAGCCTCCGTCGGCGCACCGAAGCTCAGGCCGTTAACCAGGGCCTTCTCTACCGCCTCGATGATCTCCGGGTGGGCATTGCCATGCACCATCGGGCCCCAGGAGCAGACGAGGTCGACGTACTTGTTGCCGTCGACGTCGATAAGTTGCGAGCCATGCGCACTCTGGATGAAGCGAGTCTGGCCGCCAACCGAGCCAAACCCGCGCACAGGCGAGTTCACCCCGCCCGGTGTGAAACGTTGCGCGCGTTCGAACAATTCGGCCGAACGCTGCGTATTGCCTGAAGTCGGGTTCTGGGAAGTCATGGTTGTCTATCGTAGGCCATATGAATATTGCGTTTTTAGGCCTTGGCCGTATGGGAACTGAGCTCGCGCTCAAACTTGTCGACGACCACTCGCTGACCGTCTGGAACCGCACCGCCGAAAAGACCACTCCCCTGGTCGAACGTGGCGCGCGTGCCGCCGAGACGCCGGAGGAGGCCGTCAAGGGCGCGGATCTTGTCATTACGTCGTTGTTCGGCCCGGACACCGTCCGTGAGGTTGTCATCGAACCGTCCCTCATCCCCGAGGGCGTGACCTGGGCCGACTCCACCACCATCTCCCCGGAGGATGCCGCCGAGTTCGCCGCTGCCGTCCCCGGCTACGTCCACACCCCGGTGGTCGGCTCGCTGCCGCCCGCCCGCGCAGGCAAGTTGGGCGTCTACGTCGGCGGAGCCGATGCTTCTCGACAATCCACCGTCGCCGACGTCGTCGCCCCCTGGGCCGCCGCCAACCCGGAGCGTTTGAAGGTTGTCGATTCGGCCCCAGCCGCCGCCACCGGCAAGCTCTTGGCAAACCTGGCGTTGGCCGTGACCATCCAGGGCTTCAAGGAGGCGTTGGTTTTGGGCGAGTCGCAGGGCCTGGCCCCGGAGCAGGTTGTGGACATGCTCGGCTCGACCGGCCTGGAGTTCATCGTGAACATGAAGAGCCCGTTCCTTCTGGGTGAGCGCTCCACCTCGCCTGGCGACTTCACCGCCGACGCCATCGCCAAGGACGCCCGCCTCATGCTGGCCACCGCCGACAAGGACCTGCCGGCCGTCGCCGCAGCGCTTGCCTCCCTGGAGGAGCAGCAGGAGGCCGGCCGCGGCGACGAGGACTTCTCCACCGTCGTGGTCAACCGGTAGGGGGTTCACCTGCCCTCCGTCGCCCCGCCTCTGTCCTTGCTCCGCCCCTCGCCCCTGCTCCGCCTCTGTCCTTGCTCCGCCCCTCGCCCCTGCCCTTTAAGTGAAGAAAGTTCCCGCTCAGGGAACTTTCTTCACCCCGACAGGCAAGAAGACTCACTTTCCCCAGGGAAGACGGCAACCAGAACGAAAATAGTTCCACGACCCAACCGGGAGCGTGGAACTATTTTGCGTTGGCGACCATTTTCGCTACTTGCCTGCCTCGAGCTCGTTGCCCACGGCCTCGACGGCGCGCCCTTTCTTCTTCGACTGGTTGCGGAAGATACCGAAAAACACCACGACCAACAGCGCAATTGCAACCCAGTTGGCTACCTTGGCGTACTGATCCAGGACCTCCACGACCGGCTCACCGATCCACCAGCCCAGTCCAAGGTAGAGGAACGACCAGAGGGTTTTGGAGATGAAGTTCAGCACCATGAACTTCCACAACGGCATGCCCGAAATACCCATGAACACGAACACCACAAATGCGATCGGCAACGGAATGGGCACGTACGCCAGGAAGATGCCGATCCAGCCGAGTTTGATCGCCCACCCTTCCACGCGTGCGATGTTCTTCGCCGCACGTTTGGAGTTCGCCGCCTGCACCTCCAGGATGCCGCGACCCCAGAGTTTGCCGGCCCACCAGTAGATCCAGTCGAACTTGATATTCATCAAGGACCCGATGAGCAGGTAGATCAGCCAGTGGGGCGCCTCCCCCACCGCGGCGAGCGCACCGGTGGAGGCCGCACCGACGCGTGAGCCGGTCAGTGCCAGCAGGACCGGCGGGTGCAGGCCGAGCAGCCATGCACGCAGCGGGATCATTGCCAGGCCGAAGATGCCGACGAAGCCAAACCAGGCCAGGCACCAGTAGTCGGCTTTGGTGGGCTTGCCGTTCCAGGGCAGGCCTTCTTCTTCCCACCATTCCTTCTCGGCGGGTTCGGCGGGTGCCGCGGCACCAGCAGCGCCGGCAGCTTCGGCGGCTTCGGCAAATTCGGCGGTGTCGCGCTCGTTGGCGTGTTGTTCCATAGGTGATCAACCTAGCGGAGAACCCACATTTGCCCCTAGCCACACATCGCCCATCGGTGCTAGCATTTTGACAGCATAATTTGGATCGTAAGGAGGCAGCATGGGCGCTATCCAAAAAAGCAAAGCGACGCGCATCACGCGTCGGGCTGAGACCACGGTCGCTGAAAAGCCAGAGAAGACCGTAACGTTGACTATCCGTGGCGTCGACGAGAGAGTGCGCCACAAGATCAAACTTCAGGCCAGTATGAATGGACGGTCTATGGAGGCAGAGGTACGTCATATTCTGGAAGAAGCAGTCCGACCTGTAAAGGCTGGCTTGGAGCTTTTCGAGCTCTCCCAAGAGGTGGGAGGTATGGATGACCTCGCCGGTGTTATGGATGAAGCGGTCACCGCCCGTCGCGGTGGTCAGTCATGATTATCCTTGATACGAACGTTGTTTCAGAGCTTTGCCGGAAGGCTCCGCACGAAAACGTCAAACGATGGGCAGCCACCACAGACCCGAAGCAGTGCATTACTTCCATTACAGTCGGCGAGATTGTCCGAGGCGTTCGGAGTTTGCCGTCAGGTGCCCGACGGAACGAAATTCAGCACGTTGTCTTCTGGCAATTGTCTAATTTCGAGCAGCGCAACGGTGTCCTTGCTTTTGATACAGACGCTGCCTGGGCATTCGGCGAAATCGTCGTGGAGCGAAAAAGGATGGGGCGCCCGATCCACGACGCTGATGCGATGATCGCCGCGATTTGTCGCGCCCACGATGCCCCGCTTGCCACCCGCAACCTCAAGGATTTTGAGGGCACGGGTGTGGAGGTCATCGACCCCTGGGAGGATGCCTAAAGCAGTTGCTTGGCGACGACGCGCGCGCCCGCCACAACCGCCGGCACACCCACGCCACTCGCCCAGGCGCCAGTGACTGAGATGCCGTCCACCTTGTCGATGATGTTTCGGACGTTGGCCACGGTGGCGAGGTGGTGTTCGTCGAAACGCGGCAAGCCCCCGAACCAGCGGTGGACGAAGATCTCTTCCAAGCCGGCTTCGCGGCCGTCGAAACCGGTGATGGTTTTCAGGTCGTCGAGCGCCCAGTCCACCAGGTCGTCTTCGGTGGCGGTCAGGGCGATGTTGTCGCCGAAGCGGCCGAAGCTTGCGCGCACGATGGCGCCGCCGCGTTCGGCAAGGTGCGGCCATTTACGCGAGGAGAAGGTGAACGCCTTTGCCTTCACGTCGTCGGCACCGGTGGCGACGAGGACGCCGGAGTTCTGCGGCAGGCCTTCGTCGGTGGCGAACCGCATGCCGACAACGGCCGAGTTGGCTAACTTCACCGACTGCAGCTCCTGCGCTGCCTCCGGCGCGACCTCCTTGAGCAGCAGCGCGGCGGTCGGTGCGGGTACGGCGAGGATGACGTGGTCGTAGACGGTGTCTTCGCCGCCCTTGAGGCGGAAGCCGTTGCCTTCGCGGTGAATCTCCGAGATGAACGCGTCGATGTAGATGTCCGCCCCAGACTGCTCTGCGAGGCCTTCGTAGAGTTCGTGGTAGCCGTCGCGGAACGTGTTAAAGACTGCCCCCTGGCCGGTTGGCAGCTCCGCGCGGGAGCGCTCCAGGTTGGCCACGGCGGTGGACAGGTGCACCTTGCCGTCGCCGGCTTCAGCGAGGCGGTCGAGCTCTTCTGCCAGTTGCGGGATGGTGGCGCGCACGCCCAGGTCGTCGGCCGTGCACGAGTACACCCCGCCAAGCAGAGACGACAGGATGACGTCGACGACTTCGTCGCCGTAGCGCTCGCGCACGAGTTTGCCGACGTTCATGTCGCCGTCGGTGTCCCAGGTGAAACCTTCGCGGTTAGCTTCGTCGTCGATACGCGCTGCGGTTTCGGCGCTGACCAAGTGCGCAACCGTTTCGGAGGTAGACGGGATGCCCATCACGCCGCCGGTAGGCAGACCGCGGGCCTCGCCATTGGACCAGATCAGGGAGCGCAACCCGGACGGCTCGACGAGCGAATCACCAAGACCCAACTCGGTGAAGAACTCGACGGCATCCTTGCGGCGTGCGAGGAATGCCTCGGCGCCCATATCGGTCGGGCCGGCTTCGAACGCGACGGTGTAGAGCTTGCCGCCGATGCGGTCAGTGGCTTCGTAGACGTCGATTTTCGCCTCGTCCGTGTCCTCGTTCGAGCTGAGTTTACGAAGCTCGTAGGCGGCAGTCAGGCCCGCAAGGCCTGCTCCGATAATGGCGATGTTCATTAAATCTCCTCGTGGATGATGCGTACGGCCTCAGTGATGGCGTCCGCATCGGTGGTCGGCAGTACGCCGTGGCCCAGGTTGAAGATGTGTCCGGTGGCGTCGCCAGCTTCGACTGCCCGGGCGGCCTCACCCTTGATGCGGGTAATCTCCTCGCGCACCACGTCGGTGCCGGCGAACAGCAACGCCGGATCCAGGTTGCCCTGCAGCACGCGCGGGGAGGCGAAACGCTTCGCGGCGGTGTCCAGCGGCACGCGCCAGTCCACACCCATCACCTCGCTGCCAGCCTCAGACATGGCGCCGAGCAGCTCGCCGGTGGCCACACCGAAGTGGATGCGCGGGATCTCTCCCGCCACTGAATCCAGGATTTCAACCGAGTACGGCAGGACAAACTCGCGGTAGTCGGCTTCGGTGAGGAAGCCTGCCCAGGAGTCGAAGAGTTGCATCGCGTCGATGCCGGCCTCGACCTGCGTGCGGAGGAACTCGGTGATCGTTGGCACGAGGCGGCGCATGAGCGCGTGCCAGGTTTCCGGATCGCCGTGCATCATCGCCTTGGTCTTCTCGTGGTTCTTGCTCGGCCCGCCTTCGATGAGGTAGCTGGCCAGAGTGAACGGCGCGCCTACGAAGCCGATGAGTGCCTGGGTGTCGGTCAGTTCGTCGAGAATAATGCGGATCCCCTCGGCGACTTCCTCCACGGTGTGGTCCAGGATCGGCAGGTTGTCTACGTCCGCACGGGAGCGAATCGGAGCGTCCAGCACCGGGCCCGTACCCGGCACGATCTCCACCCCAACACCTGCCGCCTTCAGCGGCACCACAATGTCAGAGAACAAAATTGCGGCGTCCATGTCGTGGCGGCGCACCGGCTGCAGCGTGATCTCCGCGAGCAGTTCCGGCATGAAGCACGAATCCAGCATTGCAATGCCTTCTCGCACCTTGCGGTACTCCGGCAAGGAACGGCCGGCTTGGCGCATGAACCACACCGGGGTGCGGGACGGGGTGCGGCCGTGGGCGGCCTCAAGGAACGGAGCGTTAACAAGGTCGCGTCTAGTCATAGTGCCTTAGCCTACCTGCGAAAAGCCTAGATCTTGAACCGGCGTGCCCGGCGCGACTTCGCCTCGATGAACAGGGAGCTGCCCAGCATGAGCAGTGTCGCACCGACGGGCGGTAGGGCTCCGGCGGCGGCGAGGACGACTGCGGTGGCGTTGTACGCAACGGCGAAGGCGAGGTTGCTGTTGGCGATGCGTTTAACGCGTTGGGCGTGCTCGATGAGTTGGGGCACGGACATGACGTCTTCGCGGATGAGGACGACTTCGGCGTCGTCGCTCCAGCGTGGCTCTTTGGTGCCGGCGAGGTCGTCTTCGGCGAACAGGATGCCGGAGTCGGCCACACGCAGCGTGGGCAGGACGGAGGCGTCGCCAACCATGGCAACGTTGGAACCTTGTGTGTGCAGTGCACGCACAGCATGGGGTTTGTCCAGCCCGTGAATGCCGGCAAGCACTTGAGAGATGCCGAGGAAGTCAGCGAACCGGCGCGCCACCGGGTAGGTGTCGCGGGTGAGCATGACGGTTTCCACACCCATGGATTCCAGGCGGTCGATGGCCTGGATGGCGTCGTCTTTAGCGGGGTCGTACAGCGTGATCACACCGCGGTCACGTCCACCCCACCGCACGACGACGGGTGTGCCGCCAGTCGTGGCGGCGACGGAGAGTTTGCCGTGGAGTTGCGACAGGTTCGTCGGGCGCCACAGCGATGCCGCAAACGTTTCGGAGCGTGCGTTTTCACCAGTGCCCCACGTTGCGGTAATTGGTCCACCGAACTCGCCGTCGGGTGAGAAGGTGTCACCGTTGGCTTCGATCCAGTCTGGGATGCGTGGGTCGCCGGAGCGGGCGTCGCGTGCTCCTCGTGCTGCTTTCACAATCGCTTTGGAGGCCGGGTGGTCCGAGTCGGCAGACAGGACGCCGGCGATGCGCAGCACCAGCTCAGTGCTTTCGCCGCGTACTGCGGTGACGGTCTCCACATGCATTTCCGGTTTGACCAGGGTGCCCACACGGTTGAAGACGACCATGTCGGTGTCGGCCAGGGTGCGAAGCGCGTTGCCGTCGCGCACCAGCATGCCGTGCCGCACTGCGGAGTCGAGCCCCTGCCGCATGGCAAGTGCTGGCGAGATGGCCAAACTCACGGGTGCGACGACGACCAGGATGGCCAGCGACGTCGCAGCGGCCGTGTTGATGTTGCCGTTAAACAGCAGCCAGAGTCCGAAGTTGAGCACCGCGATGACATAGGCGGTTGGGATCAGCAGGCCCGCGGAGCGAGTCGAGACCATGGTGGCTGCGTTTTGGTGACGTGAGGCGTCGTCAAGCCAGCGCTGCACCGCCGCAAGCAGTGTGGTGTGGCCGACGCGCGCGGCGCGGACTTTGATCTCGCCCGAGGCGAGCACCGAGCCGGCGGTGACGATCGAGCCGACTTTGAGGATTTGGTCGCGGTGCGTATCGACGAGCTCCCCACCAATCCGGCCGGAACCACCAACCACTTCCCCATCGACTGGGATGATGTGGCCTGCGGTGAGCGTGACGTCGTCGCCACGCCTGATCTCTGTTGCAGGCAACTCTTCGGGGCTGGGTGTGCCGCGTTTGTCGCGGTGATCCACGTTGTAGACGTCCTCGGTGCCGGGCCTGCGGGATTCGAGTTCCTCGCGCAGATCGGTGCGCACCTGCATGGAGAAGTACCTGCCGAATAGCAGCAGCGTGGTCACGGTGCAGGACACTTCGAAATACAGCTCGGGGCTGTCTGACATGCGCAGTGGCATCCAGCTGCCGGTGGTGGTGTAGCCGATGTCGCCGACGCTGGTAAACAGCAGCATGGCAAACGACCACACATAGGAGGCCAGGATGGCGATCGAACTCGCACCGTCTAGCGCCGAAATACCGCGACGCACGCCGCCTGCCATGGCGCGGTGGAACGGGGATGCGCACCACAGCGCCACCGGGGTGGCCAGCGCGAAGCACACCCACTGCCAGCCCGGGAAGTCCAGCGACGGGATGTAGGTGAGTAGCAGCACCGGGATGGTCAGCAGCACCGCCACCACAAGGCGCGTCGGTGTGACTAGGTCGCGGGCGGTAAACAGCACGTCGCCTTCACGGCGGGAGCGGCGCGACACCGGGCGCACGAACCCTTGTGCCCGGGCGATCAGGTTCGCCTCTTCGTTACGACGATGCTTCGCCCGGCGCGGCATCGGGTGTTCCTGCCAGTAGCGGCCGTGTGCGCGACGCTGCAGGGTCGAGTCGGTCACGGTTGCGGTGACACCGAAGCGTTCGATCGTGTCAGTGAGCTCCACAAGCGGCGTACTTGCCGGTGCGGTGACCCACGCCATCTTGGTCGGGTACACCAAGCGCGCCGACACACCTGGCAGCGCCTCAAGTGCTTCGGCGATGTCGGTCAGTTGGGGCCCGTCCTCAATGCCCTCCAGCTCGAAGGCGTAGGAGGCGTTGGGGCGGACAAGTTCCCCGTCCAGGTCCCACGTCGCAGTGCCTGGGTCAATGCCTGCTTGGCGTGCGGCGTGGCGGGCTTCCTCGATGCAATTGTCCAGGTGTTCGTGGTTGCTCACTTACGCAACTCCCCTCCACAGGTCGCCACTTCGCGTATCGACGAACACATTCGCCGCCGGCCGGAACATCCCAAACAGGGCTGCGACAAGCAGGACAACCACCACGATGGAGGCCCAGCCAGCCACGCCGATGAAGAAGCCGGCAACGTTGAGGAACACAGTTGCCCCAATGCCTGCGGCTGCAATCCTTCGCGCAGTCTTCGACCCTTTATGGAAGTAGGCCGCACTCATCGACAGCAGGATGGCCAAGGCGATGTTGCCCCACGCCAAGATGCGCAGATTGAACCGGAAACGTTCGATCAATGCTTCGTCGGCACCTTCGATCATCCAGGTATCCGGCAGCCGGCCAGGCACGCCCTTGACCAGGGTCATCAGCCCGATGACGATCATCAACACCGCACTGGCAACCACCAGGTAGTAGGCGGTACGTAGCGGTCGGGGCCACTGCTCAGTGGCCTCGCCGCTGTACCTACGGTTCTTGTCATTCGGGTCGGAGACCATCGTGGGGAACATGCCTGCCATTGGGGACCTACTGTTCCTTCTCTGTCTTGGCTGCGTCTTTCTTCGACGCATCCTTCTTGGGCGCTACCCAGTTCACGGCGTCTTTGTCCGTGGAGTAGATGATGCCCAGAATGCCGGCCACACCCAGAATGATTTGGACGACACCGTCGATGCCGTAGAACACCACCGGTATGGCGGTGGAGGCGGGCTGCATCATGAACAGCGTGATCATGCGGAGGGCGAAGAACACCCCGAAGATCTGCAGCAGCCGGTACGCGTTGCCAGCCTGGGAGCTTTTGTTCCGCACGGCGCGCAGCGCGAACACGAACAACAGCAGCACACCCAACTGGATGAGTGTCATGAGGATCAGGGATCCGTAGACGCCCATGTTGATTAGGCCGTCCGAGATTTCCTCGCCACGCTGCCTAGCTTGTTGCTTGGCGGCGTCCCGCAGCGCGGACGGGTCGACGAACACGAATACGACGGAGAGAATCTGGTGGATTAACTCGCCTGCGATCATCACTGCCCAGCACCGCAGCATCAACTGCACGGCCTCCGGCGGGCCGCCCGGCGTCTTCTTGTCCACGGCGCTGGCGTCGACGTGGCTGGGGCTCTTCGGGTTGAGTGGCGGGAGGCTAACCATTGAGCTGCTTTGCTGCTTCGATGGCGTAGTAGGTCAGAATCTGGTCCGCACCAGCGCGTTTAATGGATACCAGCGACTCCATCATGGTCTCTTCGAAGTCGATCCAACCGTTCACGCCTGCTGCCTTGAGCATCGCGTACTCGCCGGAGACCTGGTAGGCCGCCACCGGCACTGGTGACATTTCTGCCACCTTGGCCAGCACGTCAAGGTACGGCAAGGCCGGCTTGACCATGACAATGTCTGCGCCTTCGGCGATGTCCAGTTCGGTCTCCAAAAGGGATTCGCGCACGTTTGCGGGATCCTGTTGGTAGGTGCGGCGATCGCCCTTCAGCGACGAGCCGACAGCATCGCGGAACGGACCAAAGAACTTGGAGGCATACTTCGCGGAGTACGCCATGATGATGACGTCCTCAAAGCCCTCGCGGTCGAGTGCCTTACGGATCTCGCCGATCTGGCCGTCCATCATGCCGGACGGGCTGACCATGTGTGCGCCAGCGCGCGCCTGGGACAGGGCGAGGTCGCAGTAGATTTCAACCGTCTTGTCGTTGTCCACGATCTCGTTGCCGTGTGCATCGGTACGCAGCACACCACAGTGGCCGTGATCGGTGAACTCATCAAGGCACGTATCGGAGATGATGACCAGGTCGTCGCCGAATTCGTCGCGAAGCGCCTTGATCCCGCGGTTCAAAATGCCATCTTCCGCGACACCGATGGAGCCTGTGGCGTCCTTATCCGCTTCAAGCGGCACACCAAACAGGTCGATCGCCCGCACACCAGCTTCAAGCGCCTCGTGGCAAATTGCCTTCAGGGAATCCTCGGTGTGCTGGTACACCCCCGGCATGGAGGCAATCTCGCGCGGCGCATCAAGGCCGTCTGCGATAAACAGCGGGAGGATGAAGTCGGCCGGGTGCAGCCTCGTCTCCGCCGTCAGGGTGCGCAATGCGGGGTTCTGCCGCAAGCGCCGTGGTCGTCGGGTGAGCTCAAAATCTGCCATGCGCCACATCTTAGAACGTCACCCGACACGACCCCAGCCGTGCTAGTTGCTCGCTGCCGACTTCCGGCGCTTCTTGCGCGGCGGCGGCAACTGCCCAGCCGCACGCAGACCAGCAACGTGCTCTGCCAAGGCGTCAATGAGCGACGGGATATCGGCGACCTCCGGGACGACGTCCACACGCAAGCCCTGCTCGCGGGCTTCCGCCTCCGTCACCGGGCCGATGCAGGCGATGATGGTGCGCGCGTGCGGCTTGCCGGCAATACCCACAAGGTTCTTCACCGTCGACGGGGAGGTGAAGCACACGGCGTCGAACCCGCCGGTCTTGATCATGTCGCGCGTCTCCGGTGGTGGCGGAGCAGCACGCACGGTGCGGTAGGCGACAACGTCGTCGACCTCCCACCCCTTGGCCTCCAGGCCATCGACCAGGACGTCGGAGCCCAGGTCCGCGCGCGGCAGCAGCACACGGCCAACCGGGTCGATATCCTCGACATACTCCGGGAAGATCTCCGCCAGACCAGCAGCGTTCTGCTTTGTACGGTGCGGGATCAGCTCCGGGTACATGCCACGGGCACGCAGCGCATCAGCGGTCTTCTGCCCCACCGCACCCAGGTGCACGCCGGCAAACGAGCGGGCGTCCAGGCCAAGCTCCTCGAACTTGTCCCACACCGCATCAACGGCATTAACAGAGGTAAACAGCACCCAGCGGTAGCGTCCCTCCACAATGCCCTTGATCGCGCGGTCCATCTGTGCCGGGTTGCGCGGTGGCTCGAGCGAAATCGTCGGCACCGACTGCGGGATCGCACCGTACTGCGTCAGGCGGGCGTTCATCGGGCCAGCCTGTTCCTTGGCGCGCGGCACAAGCACTCGCCAGCCATACAACGGCCGGTTTTCCCACCAGGAGTACTTCGAGCGGTCGTCCGCAACAGTGCCAAGCGTAACGACGAGCGCACCCGACAGATCCGCATCCAACTTGCCCACCGTCTGCAACGTGGCATCAAACGTGCGCTGCAGACGCGTCGTTCCGTTCGTCGTAATCGTCACCGGAGTGGCGCCTTGGAAACCGCGCTCCATAAGCGCTTCTGCCATCTCTGCGAGGTGCTCCTGGGTGGCCTGGAACACCAACGGTTGCGGCGCAGACGCCAACTGATCCCAGTCCACCGGACCGTTGGTCAGGTCAGCCTCGGTATAGGTCGAGCCCAGTGCAATACCAGCGAAGGACGGCACCGTCGACGGCAAGGACATGCCCGGCACCACGTGGAACTCCAGGCCAGCGTCTGCAACGGCGGAGATCTCCTCCATCACAGCATCACGGGTCAGCGGGTTGCCGGCGACCAGACGGATCACGTCACCATCGCCTGCCTCGCCGTCCTCGATGGACTTCGCTGCCGCCTCGAGCGCCTCGCGCAGCTTCGGCACAATGCCCTCACCTGCCAGCTCATGCTCAGAAATTTCCGCCGCGGTTGGGTCTTCCGGCTTCGGCGGTTTACGGCGCGCACCCGCTGCTTTCGCGTCGGCGCACATCTGCTCGTAGACGGCTTTCGCCTCGTCGAGCTTGGCCTGTGGCACTGGCAATGCTGAGCCAACGAAGTTTCTGACCCCCGCCGACACTTCCGGATCGACGAGTGCGATAGCGTTAGCTTCCATCACCTCGCGGGCACGGACCGTGAGCAGTTCAGGGTTGCCCGGTCCGGCACCCACGAAGATCACCTTCCCCGGCTGGGGGGTGTGAGAGGGCAATGTCATAGAGGAATCTCTTCTAGGCACAAATAACATCCCCCACGCAGACGGATCCGCTTAAGCGACCCGTTGCGCGGAGGGGCGTGAACGTATGGTATTTACACCATAAAAGGGATATGCCCCAGAACAAAACCACCGCTACTTCATAACGTCGGCGGCACCGCGTTCAAGCAACGCCTCAGCAGCGCGTCGACCGATCTCCTCCGGGTCCGTACCCTGGACATCTTCCACGAGGGAACGGGACCCATCCAGCGCAAACACACCGGCACGCAACTCGATACCGTTGCCGGTCACGCGTGCGGTTGCCGCCACCGGCGCGGTGCAGCCGGCCTCGAGTACGGCAAGTACGGTGCGCTCGGCGCGGGCCTCGGCGGTTGCGGTGTCGTCGATAAGTTTCGCGATTGCTTCGCGGCCAGCCGCATCGTCGACACGGCACTCGACCGCAAGCGCACCCTGGGCGGGCGCCGGGATAAACTCGTGCGGGTCAAAGATCTGGGTCGCCCGGTCGCCGTAGCCACCGCGCACCAAGCCTGCGTACGCAAGCATGATCGCGTCCAACTCTCCAGATTCGACGTAGCCCATGCGGCGCTCAATGTTGCCACGCAACGGACGAATGTCCAGGTCCGGACGCATCGCGCGCAGCTGGGAAATACGACGAGGTGCCGATGTGCCCACGCGGGCACCTTCCGGCAGCTCCGCCAGCGTCAGCCCATCGCGGGCGATGAGCGCCTCGCGGTTGTCCTCACGCTTGGGCACGATGAGATAGGAACGCGGCTCGTACGCCGTGGGCAAGTCCTTAAACGAGTGGACCGCAACGTCCACCTCGCCATTGAACAGCGCGTCGCGCAGCGCGGAGGTGAACACGCCGACGCCAATGCGCTCCACCGGCGCCTGCGACAGGTCGCCCGGGGTGACCACGATCTTTAACTCAGCTGGGTGACCAACGGCGCCAAGGTCGTCGCGGACATGGCCCGCCTGTGTCGTCGCCAAGTGCGAACCACGAGTACCAATCTTCAACATTTACCTCTCCTTACCGCGCAGTTCCTCAGGCAGCGGGAGACGCTGCGCCTCCACCGACACCGCCGGCTGATCCAGCCCGAACAGTTCGGTCACTACCTCTTCCACACTCACTGTCTCCTGCGCCGCCGCAAGTTCCTTAATCTTCACCGTCGGCGCGTGCAGCAGCTTGTCCACGACCCTACGGACCGTGCGCTCAACCTGCTCAAAATCTTCCTCAGACATATCCGGAAGCCGGGTGCGAAGTTTCTGCAGCTCCTGACCAGAGATCTCCGCAGCATTTCTGCGAAGCCTCGTCACCGCCGGGGCCACCCCACGCACCCGCTGCTCGGAGGAAAACAGTTTCACTTCCTCGTCGATAATCGCCTCTGCCTCGCGCAACGCACGGGAATCCTCGTTGGCCGTGTTACGCATCTGCTCGTGCAGATACTCGATGTTGACCAGGTGCACGCCGTCGATGTCAGTGACCGCGTCGTCGATATCGCGCGGCAACGACAGGTCCGCCAGCATCACCGGACCCGCAATGTCCTCCGGCGTAATGGTGAAGCCGTCAGCCGCCGTCGCGGACACCACAATGTCCACCCCACCCATCGCGTGCGAGCGGTCTTCAAAATCCACAACCTCCGCCGGCACGCCCGCCTCGCGGGAATGTCCAGCAAGGCGCTCGGCGCGGTCGCGCGTGCGGTTGGCAATCACCAACCCGTCAATGCCGCGCTTGCCCAGGTGCGTCGCCGCCAGCGAACTCATCGCGCCAGCCCCCAACACCAGAGCTTTCTTCCCCTTAAAGTCTTCAATCCCCATCAGCCCCATCGCCTCATCCAAGGCGGCGGTAACCATGGACGCGCCCGAGTCGTCGATAGTGGTCTCAGTGTGCACACGCTTACCGGTATGCAGCGCCATCTGCGCCAACGAATGCAGATTCGGCCCCACCGTGCCACGCTCCGCCGCATCCACATACGCCGTACGCACCTGGCCGATGATCTGCTGCTCCCCCACAACCATCGAATCCAACCCCGACGCCACAGTAAACATGTGCTCCGCAGCAGCATCCGCGTACCGCACGTACAGGTAGCGACGCAGCTCCTCGATGCCCACCCCAGACACCTTCGTCAGCACCGTCAACACGTCCTCCACACCAGCGTGGAACGCGTTGGCCACCGCGTACACCTCGAGACGGTTGCAGGTGGAGATAATCATCGCCTCGGACAACGAAGGCCGCTCAACAAGAGCCGCGGACGTCCCCTCCTGCAGCTCCGTATCCATGCTGAGACGTTCTAGTAGGGACACAGGTGCAGACCTATGCGACATCCCCACGACAAGAACACTCACAAAACCCTCCAGTCCGCGTTGGAAATCAAACTAAAGGATAGCCCCTTACGCGAGGAGCGCCGCCTCAAGGTCTGCGTTGTCCACTTCCCAGCAGGCAAACTCCTCGCCGTCAATCACGACAACCGGCACGCGATCGCCGTATTCGGCAGCGTTGTCGGGGTCCAGGTCGACGTCGACAAGCACTAGCTCCGCGCCACACTTCTCCACCACCGGAGCAATCTGCGCCGCCACCCGCTCGCACGAACCGCACGTGGACCGCACCATCAACTCCACCGTCTTCATCCGAACTCCTCTACATCGTGTCTGCGGCGCTCGCCGTTGTACGATTGCTCACGCTAACACCGCCACCGAAAGAGTCACGATCGCCATGTCAGAACAGCGGGAATTCCTCGCACAATGGTCAGTCTCTCAAGGAAACCTCCGCCGCTTCCTTGAGGACCTTGCACTGCCCCCGCTTGACGACGACGCCCAGCGCACCGCCGGCCAAGCCGCCGCCGCTGCCGCCGTTGAAGAAACCTTTGGCATCAACATCCAAGACTTCGCCCTCGGCGTCGACTCTGTCGGCGGCGCCTTTAAAACCGCCGGCCGGCAAAAAATCACTCCGCCAGACCCCGAAATCCCACAGGACCTCGAGGCGGCGGCATTCTTCGACATCGACAACACCCTCATCCAGGGCTCGTCGCTAATCCTGCTCGCCCAAGGCCTGTTCAAGAAACGCTTCATCACCCTGCGCGAACTCGCCCCGGCCCTGTGGAAGCAGATCCGGTTTCGCGTCTCCGGCTCCGAAAACGCCGACGACATCGCCGAAGGCCGCGAACAGGCCCTTGCTGTGGTCAAAGGCAAAAGTGTCGAGGAACTCAAGGAAGCCTGCCAGGAGATCGTCGACAAGCAGATGCTGAACAAGTCCTACTCGGACGTCATCGAACTGGCCTCCATGCACATCGCCGCCGGCCAGCAAGTCTGGCTCGTCTCCGCCACCCCGGTCCAGATCGGCCAGGCCCTGGCGGAGACCCTCGGGTTCACCGGCGCTTTGGGCACCGTCGCGGAAGAAGAGGACGGCAAGTTCACCGGCCGCCTTGTCGGCGACATCCTCCACGGCCCCGGTAAGAAGCACGCCGTGGCCGCGCTGGCAGCGCTGCAGCAACTTGACCTGAAGCAGTGCACCGCCTACTCCGACAGCATCAACGACCTGCCAATGCTGGAGATGGTCGGCTCCCCCGTTGCCGTCAATCCGGACCGCGCGCTGCGTCGCCACGCAAAAGCCCAAGGCTGGGCCGTCCGCGACTACCGCTCCGTTCGCCGCGCCGTGCGCCTGTCCGCCCTGCCAGTATTGGGCGCTGCGGGAGCGTTCTCGCTGTGGCGCCTGTGGAACAAGCGGCAGGAAAGGACTCACCATGCCTGATGCGTTTGCCCTGCACACCCCGCGGCTTGAGTTGTCGGTGCCTACACATGCGGATATCGATGCCATTTTTGCGATTCACTCAGATCCCCGCACCTACGAGCACCGCCCCGAGCTGACAATGAAGACCCGCGATGAGGCTGTCGAGCTTGCGCGCTCGTGGCAGAACAATTGGGCCGATCAGCAGTTGGGCTACTACACGGTACGCACCCTCGACGGCGCGACCATCGGCTTTACCGGGGTACGGCACAGCGAGGAAGCCGGCGAAGAAGTCCTGAACCTCTACTACCGTTTCGCACCAGAATCGCAAGGCCAGGGCTACGCCAAAGAAGCCGCGGCTGCCGCGATTGCCAGCGTCCGCGAGCGCTTCCCGTCGCTCCCCGTCATCGCCATCATCGCCCCTGTGAATGAGGCATCGATTGGCCTAGCTTTGAGGCTCGGACTTGCGTATGTTCCCGGAGCGGGCGTCCCCGGCGACTACGAGGTGTACCGGCTTTCCTAGCTGGGAAAGCCGGCGTTGGTTCGGGCTGTGTGGCCTCAGCCGCGCCACGGCTCCAATGCCCTGATCGGGTACCGCTCATCAACGGTAAAGCGTTGGCACACCACCTGCGTGTCGTCGTCAATATCAAGTGCTCCGATGTACTCCACAAACTCTGGCGAGCGCCAATACTGCTCATGCCCAATGCGCCATTCGTTTGCGTCGGCGTAGCCCTCCCCCTCGGCGATGGCATGCTCGTCGCTCACGTCCGCCAACCGGTAAATCTGAACCTCAGTCGTGCGGATGACGCACACCACGTTGTCATGTGAGTCAAGGACGGCCTCGAGGGCACCCACTTCCTCATGCGGCTGATAGTCGTTGGGGTATTCAGCCAGCAAGGATGCTGTCGCAGTTTTCGTGCCGTCCAGGATGGCGTTGACAAGAGCGTCACGGAGCGGGCCTGGAAAGGCGAACTCGCCACGAGGCAACTCCGAAATGGGCTCTAAAGCATCCCGATTCATACGTTCATATTAGGCAGCGAGACTCACCGTCCTTGGTATCGCACTGTTATGCCTCGTAGTTTTGGGTTCCCGCAATCCTGGCCTGCTGTTTTCCGCTGGTCGTCTAGCTCTGTGTTTGTGGAACCAGACGATGAGCTCCGTATTGACCATGGTGTTCGTTATCACCTGGGGGTTTGTGAAGGCGGTTTCGAGACCGT